>OOCB01000008.1_pt1 | contig 294378 bp, 275 predicted proteins | sample 1671351 | NCBI WGS metagenome assembly OOCB01 (sample SAMN06348148, study PRJEB24527) | human gut metagenome | biome: human gut; feature: ankylosing spondylitis patient; material: feces | host: Homo sapiens | place: China | collected 2015-10 | reverse complement strand
GTGGCCAAACGCATCAGACTGTAAATCTGCTCCCGTACGGGTTCGGTGGTTCGAATCCATCATCCTCCACCAGTTTTTAGGGGCATAGTTTAAAGGTAGAACAACGGTCTCCAAAACCGTTGGTGTGGGTTCAATTCCTGCTGCCCCTGCCAATTAACTTTTTAGAAATTAACCTTTTATGGCGGTCGTGGCGAAGTGGTTAACGCACCGGTTTGTGGATCCGGCATTCGGGGGTTCAATTCCCCTCGATCGCCCCTTTGTTTTTTCATTTTTTATTGGGGATTAGCCAAGCGGTAAGGCAACGGACTTTGACTCCGTCATGCATAGGTTCAAATCCTATATCCCCAGCCATTATGCGGACGTGGCTCAGCGGTAGAGCATCGCCTTGCCAAGGCGAGGGTCGCGGGTTCGATTCCCGTCGTCCGCTCCAAAATATGGCGCCATAGCCAAGTGGTAAGGCACAGCTCTGCAAAAGCTTTATCCCCAGTTCGAATCTGGGTGGCGCCTCCAGCATATGCCGGCGTGGCGGAATGGCAGACGCGCTCGACTCAAAATCGAGTGGGAAACCGTGGAGGTTCGAGTCCTCTCGCCGGTATATTGAATAGCCCTACATGTTGCTTATGCAATGTGTAGGGCTATTTTTATTTTATATGAAACGATTTATGTGCAGTAAGAAAATCTAGAGTAAGAGAAGATGGACGTTAATAAAGATTGACGTATGATTATATTGGGTATATTGTAGATAAGTAAAGTCTTTAATATGGAGGAGTGAAGTAGAGTGACTAATGGAAAAAATGTATCGGATACCGATCTGTTATTTGATCTTTCTGTATGGGAAGAGGCATGGAAGAATCGTCCGAGAAGTTCAAAATATAAGAAGAAAAGCGTCCCCTCTAATATAGAAGAAGCTTTTGAGCGATGGGCCAGGGATTATCATGCACAGTCGTTCACTGAAGAAGGAAAGCAGCGTTCTGAACGCATTATGGGCTGGATTGAAAACCAGGGTGTGGAATTCGCAGGGTTATCCATTTTGGACATTGGAGCAGCCTCAGGCATATTTACCATTCCTTTTGCGGAAAAGGGGGCAAGTGTGACCGCAGTTGAGCCTTCTGAGTTGCTTGTCTCCCTTATGAAAGAGACGATACCTCCAGCTCTGGAATCCAAAATCGAAATCGTAAACGAACGATATGAAGAAATCTCCATTAAGGATAAAGGCTGGGAGAAGAAATATGACTTTGCATTTGCATCCATGTGTCCGGCGATGTCGGATTGGGAAACGATTGAGCAGGCGATCAATTGTGCCCGGAAGTATGTGTATATAAGTACTATGGCGGGACATAAGGAACACACACTAATGGATGAACTTAAGGATGTACTGGGTGTAACTTCTTCACACCAGGTCGGTGATATGGGGTATATCCAACAGTTGCTGTATTTGAAGGGCTATTCTTATACGATGATCATTACGAGAGAAGTTAACTCATTTGAAGTACCGGTGGAAGAGACTATCGAGAAGCTGCCAGAATGGCTTAATACGTATGAGTTACCATCGGATGAAGATTCTCTCAGACTGGCTGAAGAGTACATTCTGGATACGTACAAGGATAGTACGGTGACCTTCTCACGTGGAGGAAGATTTGGTAAGATTCTAATTCAACTTGAACAGCCCAATATGAAAACAGTTCGCACTAAGGATAAGCGATAAATCGCATAAGCGTGGCACGTGTACTGATAATCAGGAATTGAGACTGAGACAATGTAGTCTAACGTCTAAGATGACACTAGGAAGCATCACAACGCTGTGCCAAAAGATGAACGGTTGAAACATATGAAGTTAAGATTGCAGAAGTGAAGGTGTAAGTGAAGGGAGCAGTTTATGTGCTCCCTCTTTTTTGAAGCCACTAATTCATCGACCGCTTTGAACCAAACCCTCGTTTATTTAGAGATGTTCGATACTTCTGCTTTCTGCTTACGCTCCCGATACTGGCCGGGGGTGATTCCTTCCCATTTACGGAATGACCGGATAAAGTTTTGCGGATTATTGTACCGAAGTCGTGCTGCGATATCTTTAACGGTTAGATCACTTTCGTCCAGCCATTTTTTAGCGATGTTAAATCGGTACTTGGTCAGATATTCACTAAATGCACAGCCTGTCTCTTTGCGGAAAACACTACTTAAGTAGTTGGCATTGTAGTGAAGCTTCAAGGCACATTCCTCAAGCGTCAGATCCTTATCATAATCTTGATGAATCATGGCAATCATTTTCTCAGATATATGCTGATACTGGGCATATTGTCTCGCTTTAAAAACCTGAATGACGGGCAAGATGACTTGATATTTAAACCAATCCTCAACTTCAGCAGCGTACTGCAAACTATGAAGTTCATGAAACATCGAACCACGACCTTGGGAGATCTGTCCGAGTCGTATGCCGGATTCCTGAGTCATTTGCAAAATATGCGTGAGCAGCCTCGTAAGAGCCACCTCATACTCCTCGGGTGTAACCTCCATACCAAAGATTACTTCAAGCAGTTGTTTCAGAAGAGCAGAGGCCTGAACTTCATCCGCACTTTGAATAGCTTGGATCAACGAATATTCCAATGATTCCGGGTAGGTCATGGACCAAGTGGGAGTGTGATGATCTATGTTCTCATATTGAAAAATAATGCCTGTTCCCAGCTTCATCCGATGCCTCAGTGCTTCCAAGGCTTCTGTGTAAGCTTGAGGGATGTGATGTAGAGAGCTGTGCGACTGGCTGAACCCTATACTGACTTGAAGAGCCAGAATCTTATCCATCTGTTGTTGTAACTGGTCTGTTAATACATATAGCTGCTGTGAAAAAATAAACTGATCCTGTTCAACGGTCCCAATCACCGTGACTACCGTATGTTCCAGCACAATGGGAAGCAATTGTTGGTTATGCACAACCGTTTCCTCCAATATATTTTGAATAGCGAATAATAAGAGATCACGATCACTAGCTCTATATTTTGTATGATTAACGAGATCGGCCTGTAGTGTAATAACAGCAATTTGTTGCCATTCCCGAACCTGATGCGTGTAGCCATATTCATTCAGGGCGTCATGAAGAGTATGAACAGGGATCTTACCCTGGAACAGATTCATCATAAAATGATTGCGAATCTGCAATAGATGCACATTAAGTGTGTTCTCTAATTGGGAGTGAGAGGCAGATAATTGTGAGACCCCTGCTCTGATCTGTTCGAACTCATCAGAAAATGGTGGTGATTGCTGAGCTACCGTGTTTCCTTCTTTGGACAGGTGGTTGTCACCAAGTTGGGTTAAAAGTTTACGAATCGGGACATGCATTCGCTTGGAGCCGAGCCAGGCGAGTAATAATGAAAGTAAAAGTAAGCAGATACTGATATACAAGGTGTGTAATCCGATATCGATATATTCTTGTGTAAGAATATTGGTAGGTGAGATTAGCACATAAGTCCATCCCTTTAAGGTAGAAGGGCTATACGTCAGGGAATAATGTGTATCGGCGATCTTAACTTCCCGTTTTTCAAAGCCTGTTGAAAATGTGATGGGTGATAGTTTGGTTATGTTGGCTTCCGTATCCCGATCCTGTAATCCAATGGCAGACAACGGTTGTCCAATGTATACAGGATCGGGATGGACCAAGATACGTTGTTCCCGATTCAAAATGATCAGTCCTGAGGCAGCATTGCCTAAGGAGGCTTCTCCTAGTGTATTTTGCAAAGAGCATGCAGGGATTCCGGCAATCAGGGCAGCATCGGAAGATGTATTCAGATTCGGAATAGATCTCGCAAGGGCAATATGATAAATACAGCCTGTACCGGGTGAGCGCTCATCATTACTGAACACCGATGAAGGGGAGAGCTGCCATCCAGAAGTTAACGTATCCGATATCAATTCCTTCATGGGAAGAGCCAGTGGAAAATCCGTATTACGATATAATCCGGCATGATCAATAAGCCAATTCTGAGATTGATTCACCAGAGTAATATCCAGCAAAGGTTCCCATGACCTCATATTCTGAAATTCGCTCTGTAGTTTGTCGGCAAGTAATGGTCCATTTCCTTCTAGTGAAGAAGAAGCAGACAGGGAACGGAGGGTTACCGGAGAGCGAACGGCCTGATCAAGCATATAACTGACTGTAGCGAGTTTGTGTTCTACGTTGGATTGCATTTGTTCCAGCAACTGTCTGTTGGCCTGCGTACGATGCAGCTCAGTTTGGTTTGATGAATAGATAAATGCGGCAATTCCCGTTAACAAAATGGGCAGGGTGCTTAACAGGATTCCAAAGATGATCATTTTATGGAGATAGCTGATTGGTCGCACAGTCTCAGTTCCACCCCTGACATTAGAAATAGTAACACTTTCTATTTTAGTAAACGCTTACATATAGAACAATCTAAATTTTGTTTATTTGGATAAATAAGTAATTTTATGAGAGGGTATAGAAGTGGAGATAAGGGATTGCTGATAGATGATTTTGCAGAAAAGGCTAGAGAAATGGCTTGGACTGACTATCCAATACGGAATCATGAGAAACGAAATTGCAGTGTGAACGTAAATAGAGACATGGACAACATTCTCTCTACAGGTCGATATCTGCTAAAGGGTAGCCTGAATACGGGTAATAGAAGGTATCTGGAGTGCTATTCAGCTTAGGTGGAACGTTGGTCTTATATAGGGACAGACAAAGGTCCAACTAGATCCCCGACCTGAGTCTAGGATGAAAAACCGTCCACGGTCTGTTTTGAAAAGTCGCGGAATCCCCTAGAATAAGGACATAAGGTTAAACAAGAAACACGGAAACAAAAAACAAGAAACAAACGAACAAATGACTCAACACATTAAAAGGAACGAATGGAAAGGGCGGTGAACAACAATTATGAGATTGAATAAGGGAAATGGCTGGGCGATTGTATTGATTGCGCTGGGTGCACTACTCCTCTTCGGAAAGTTAACTCCACTTCTTGGACACTTAATGGGTTATCTGATTCCGGTCCTGATGATTGCACTGGGATACTACGGAGTTAAACGAGGGAATGTGATGCTTGGCTGGATTGTTCTCATCATCGGTATCATCTCACTGATGGGTAAACTGGCATGGTTGATCGGACCGATCATCGCGATCGGGTTAATCATCTTTGGTATCTCAATGCTAAGCAATAACCGCAGTCGTCGTGGTCGGTACTAAGCTTTCACGATTATGAAAAGGAGGGACAGAACATAATGAGTGTATTTCGTCGAATGCGGGATATTACCGTAGCTAATCTGAACGAACATTTGGAGCAAAGTCAGGACCCAGTCAAACTGATTGATCAGTTCCTGGTCTCGACCCGCCAAGACATCGGTGAAGCCGAGAAACTTCGTCATCAATATGCAAGCCATACCAGACAAATGAAACAACAAGCCGATCAGGCAGCAGGTATGGTGAACAAACGGGAAGAACAGGCTTCCATGGCTCTGAAAGCAGGGGAAGAACATCTCGCTAAGCTGGCCTTGCAGGAGAAAATCCTCCACGAGGAAAAAATGGAACAGTACAATGAATTGTATGCACAAAGTTATGCGGCATTACAGGAGTTGGATGAACAGATCGACCAGCTGAAGGTTGAATATCAGAATGTATACAGCAAACGCCAATATTACTACGCTCGTATGCAGACGATTCAGTTACAGCAACGTATGAACCAGAGAGGCAATCACAACGGTCAGAATGTACCCCGTATGTTTAACCGACTGGATGACCAAGTCTCTGATCTCGAATATGAAGCACAAAGTCTCCGCGATATCCGGCGGATGAATCAAGATGGTTCAGGAGTGACTGGCAGCATGTCATCCTCTACGCTGGATAAGGAACTGGAACGCTTAAGACAGAAATTGAACAATGACAGAAAGGAGTAGTCACAATGAATAAATTATACCGCTCGGCGCGTAATCGAAGGCTAACAGGTTTGATCGGTGGCATTTCTGAAAATCTCGGATTGAGTACCACGCTGCTACGTATCATTTTCTTCATCAGTATTTTCGCTACGGGAGGTACATCATTGTTGATCTACTTCATCGCTGCATTGGTGGTACCAAAGGAATCCAATCACGTTGATCCATATGCTTATGATTCCAACGTAAGAGGATACAAGTAAACGAAAGGAGCAAGCACATGAGCAAATTATACCGCTCAACGCGTGACCGGATGTTAACCGGCTTGTGCGGCGGAATTTCCGAAACCATCGGAATGGATTCCACCCTGCTGCGTATCATCTTTGTTATCAGTATCTTCGTAACTGGCGGCACGTCGTTGTTAATATACTTTATTGCAGCACTGGTGGTACCAAAAGAACCGTATCCGCCTTATGATCCATATGGCTACGGTCCGGGCCAAGGCCCTGGTCCTGGCAGAGGATACGACAACTATGATCATCAGCCACCAAGAGGTCCTTTTCAAAATAATCACAACCAACAAGGTCCTGGTAACTTCGGTCCCGGCCCTGGATTCAACGGCAGACCTCAATCTGGTCCCCGTTCTTATGACAACAACGCCTACGGAGCAGGAGCACCGCAAGAAAGTGAACTTGATTCCATGATGAAAGATATCGAGAAAAAAGCACTGAAAAAAGAAGTTGAAGAGCTTCGCCAAAAATTATCTCGTTACGAGAAGGGAGAAAAGTAAAATGGGAGTATTTAAACGGATTAAGGATATGACGAAAGCATCGGTAAATGATATGTTGGATAAAGTAGAGGACCCGATTGTAATGTTGAACCAGTACTTGCGTGATATGGAGGCTGAGATTCATGAGGCAGAGGTAACTGTTGCTAAACAAATGGCAAATGAGCGCCGCATGAAACAACGTTTGGATGAAGCGGAGCGTACTTCGGTACAACGTGAGTCCCAAGCAGAAGCTGCTCTGTCTAACGGTCAGGAAGAAGTGGCACGCAAATTGTTGGAAGAGAAAATCTACTTTGATCAAAAAATTACGGAGTACAGCGAACTGCATGCACAGTCCGAAGCACAAGCAAAAGATCTGTTGCAACAGTTGCATGATATGAAAGATGAGTTCTACAAAATGCGTAACAAACGTAATGAACTTGTATCCCGTGCACAAATGGCAAAAGCTAAAAAACAAATGTCTTCCATCAACAGCTTGCATTCGATCGAAAGTGGCGGCGCATCACTTGGATTCCACCGCATGGAAGAGAAAATCATGCAGCTGGAAGCTGAGGCTGACGTAGCTCGTGCACCTTATCGCAACACATCATCCACGTATACGAATCCTGTAGATGTGGAAAAACAATTCAAAGTGGATCAGCAATTACAAGCCCTCAAAAATAAAATGGGCAATGGTTCCAAGAATGAAGCGAACGGAACTTCAAAAGAATAACTGTTCGCTTAGTGGACAATATGATATTCTATAAATCGTGTATAATGTACGGTTGGTAGAACAAAAGTTAAGCCATACAGGACTTCATTGCCTGATATGGCTTTTCCGTTGAATAAAGAGAGATTAACTTACAGAGGAGGTGCGGCGGGATGAATCAAAAGAGTAAATGGCTTGCAGTTGTCATTATGATTATTGGCACAATGATGTTATTGAATGACAATATTAACTTCCTGACCGCTGCCGCACTGATTCTGTTAACGGTTGGAATGCTTCAAGTCCGCAATGGGGATACCCGCAAAGGTCATCGGTATCTTGGCATTGGTGCGGCACTGTTATTGCTGGATAATTTAATGATTGTATTTTTGATTGTACTGGCTTCTTTAGCTTACTTTTATTCGAAAAACAAAAAGATTCATCTGGACGAAGGCGTTATGAAGAAACAGAATTTCATGGCTCGGTACTACTGGGATCAATCATCCTGGACGTTACGTAGTATGAGTCTGTGGCATGCCATAGGTGAGGTTAACGCGGATCTATCTCTTTCAATTCCGGAGGAGAAACAAACAATTGTGCTGCTGCAAGGAGTTATGGGTAATGTTCGCCTTACACTACCAGAAGATTATGGTGTGGAGATTGAAGCATCGGTTCTTTTCGGCCGGATTAATCTTCTTGGAGAACAAGATAGCGGCATGATGAACAAATTAGTATGGAGAACGCCTGGATATGAATCCAGTGAACATAAAGCAAAATTTGTCATTTCTTATATTGTTGGCGACCTAAACATCAGTAATCCGTAGTAAAATAGATGAAGAGAAGGAGGAGACCCCGATGAAGACAAAACGACATACCGACATGGTAACCCGAAGTATGGGTGAAGGGATCCTCCTGGTTTTCATTGTGCTCGCTGTTATTTTGTATGTATTGTATACATATGGTTATCTTGCTCCGTTTACAGGTTGGCGTCATCTGATTCAATCGGGTCTGGCCTTATTGCTACTTCTGATTGGGATCGGTGCGGTCTTTGGGTTCTATCAGAGTTACCGGGTTAAACGCCGGCTCGAACTGCTGAGGGAAACACTTCTACTGTGGGAGAAGGGCTCTCTATCACGCACTGTACCTGATCTGGGCGATGATGATGTGGGCCGTTTAAGTGAGCAACTCGGACGAATCGGCAAAAAGTGGGAAGATCAGATATCTTCGCTCCAGCGATTGTCTACTCATAATGCACAGCTTGCTGAACAAGCCAGAATTACGGCTATTGTGGAAGAGCGGCAACGTTTGGCACGGGAACTGCATGATGCGGTATCGCAGCAATTGTTTGCGATATCCATGACAGCAACGGCCGTTGGACGGAAGATGGAGAAGGATTTTGAACGTGCTCAGCGGCAGGTGGCTTTGATTGAGGAGATGGCTTCGGTAGCCCAGTCCGAGATGCGTGCGTTACTGTTACATCTGCGTCCAGTCTATCTGGAGGGTAAACATCTCGAACAAGGTCTGCGTGATCTGGTGATGGAATTGAAAACAAAAGTACCCATGGACATTGTGCTCGAAATGGACGAAGACATTGATCTGATCAAAGGCATCGAGAATCATCTGTTCCGGATCGTTCAGGAGGCTATGTCCAATACGTTACGGCATGCAAAAGCGGAAAAAATGGAGATACGGATCCAGCGCCGTACTGATGCGATCCGGGTATTGATTCGTGATGATGGGCAAGGCTTTGATCTGGATGAGAATAAACAAGCTTCTTACGGTCTGGCTAACATGCGTGAACGTGTTACGGAGATTGGCGGGGCCATACATTTTGTAACAGCGCCTGGTAAGGGAACGCGGATTGAGATTACGATACCTTTGATGAACGATGAAAGCGAGGAAGAACATGTCAATGGAACCGGAAGTCGAAACGGAGACGGAAACGTCGATCAAAGTATTGCTCGTGGATGATCATGAGATGGTACGTATTGGTCTTGCAGCGGTACTGGATACCGAAGATGGAATTGAAGTTGTTGGTGAAGCAGGTAGTGGAGAGGAAGGCATTCGGCTTGCACAGGAATATAAGCCTGATGTTGTTCTGATGGACCTGGTTATGGAAGGAATGGATGGCATTGAGGCTACTCGTCAGGTACTTAAAATGTATCCGGAGTGCAAAGTCATCGTATTGACCAGTTACCTGGATGATGAAAAAATGTATCCTGTCATTGAAGCAGGCGCATTCAGTTATCTGTTGAAAACATCAAGAGCCAATGAAGTGGCAGATGCGATTCGCGCAGCCGCTCGCGGGCAATCCGTTCTGGAGTCACAGGTGGCTTCGAAAATGATGAATCGCTTCCGGCAGCCACAGGCAGCAGCTCCTTTGCACGATGAATTAACGGACCGGGAAATGGATGTGCTCCGGTTGCTCGCCAAAGGTAAATCGAATCAGGACATCGCTGATGATCTGATCATTGGTATCAAAACAGTCAAGTTCCATGTTACAAACCTACTGGCAAAATTGGGCGTAGACGACCGTACACAGGCCGCGATCTATGCTTATAAAAATGGACTTGCAGAGTAATAACAAGAACTATATGCAATAACATCATTAAGCCAAAGAACCGTGCATTAATGTGCGGAAGTATAGATAAGAGATGATTTATATAAATTGAACTAAAGATTTACACAAAACGGAGAGGACAGAAAGAACCTGAAGAAGCGAAGCTAAAAGCTTTCTGAAAGAAAGCTACTTCGGAAGCATAAACTTCGCCTTTATCCCTGGATTTACCCTTTATAAAAAGAATCAAAAAAAATCTGGGGATAACAGCGATCGGAAGGTTGTTCTGTCAGCGGAGTGGCGAGTGTAAATATTGTGTAGTTCAATTTATATAGAAAATTATAAATGAAAGCTCCGATGTGCCATGCAAGTGGCGGGTGGGGCTTTTTTGTTGTGTGCAGAAGAAGTATAGCAAATATGCGAAAGGGGCATGCTGTTGATAGATTCATAGAATGCAAGAAAGAAGCGGGGGATTCAAATGTTAAATCGATGGATGACAACAGGTATCTTGGCAATAGCTATCATAATTCTTATTGGTGTGACACAGGTATACGCAGAGAAGAACGAATCCAAAGCTACCCAACTGGAACAGTTAATCTATACTGCTGACAGTGTGATTGATAATGTGGATCGTCTAGTTATTAAATGGCAAGGAGAAGGCAAGGGAGATGCACAAGCGCAGGCCGTGTTACTGGCAAGTCACTTGGGACTTGAACCACCTGTGCGGGTACGCCAGACGGGCCATGATGTTTACCGCAGTGAAGAGATTGTCGATACGGCTACTGGAGGTGCAGGCATGTTGGTCAATGTCGTCGATACAGGAGACAACGGATACTACGCCATTGTACAACTTTCAGGGGATGCACACATGGATCGGAAGGCATTAATGACAGTACATGAACAGATCGGTCAACTGCTTGTAGACTCAGGGATGAAGGCAAGCTGGAATATGTCTGTGCAAGGTACAGCAGTTACTGCTACTGAACATGATGCGAGTCAGCAACTGGAATTGATCGAAAAACAGCTGTCCACAAAGGTGGATATCGCCTCCGTCGAACGTTATACAGATGCAGGCACTGCAAGTGTCTCTTATAAGGCGGTTGAGCTGCCCCTATCGATCAAGAGTGGCTCGCACATGTTGAATATGCAACTCGCAGTTCACCAGGTTGGGGACGAGGTCGATAATCGAATTACAGTGGGGTTTCCGGTGATTACGATTGAATACTAAGGGATGGATTTTTCATGAATTGTGACCCAATATTGAGAATCTTTATCAGAAAAATGAGTTTGAAATAGTGCATCCATTCAGTTGATATGCTAAAATGGCATCACATCCAAGAAGGAACTTGCTGGTAATTGACAGTTGTATGTCGTGCATATATAACACCATTACATAGCTCGGGGAGAGCATGAAGGTTATCTTCCCGGAAGAAAGAGGAGCCCATGGTTGAAAAACAATTGCAAGATGAAGTACAGACACCAGGCGCAGTATTTTTCATTTTTGGAGCAACGGGTGATTTGGCCCGCCGGAAGCTGTTTCCGGCTATCTACAGTCTTTACCGTGAAGGCAAGCTTGCCGAAGACTTTGCGGTTATTGGCGTAGCACGTCGTCCGAGGTCCCCAGAAGAATTCCGGGAAGACATCTATGAATCCATTAAAGAGTTCTGCCGTTATCCAGCGGGGGAACCTGATGAGTGGAACGCTTTTGTCGATCATTTTGAATACAAAGCACTGGATATCAATAATGTGGAAGGATTCAAAGAGCTGCGTGCGCAGACGGAGCATCTGGAATCAAAGTTTAACACGCCGGGGAACCGACTGTTCTATCTGGCACTGGCACCTGAGCTGTTTGGCAGTGTCTCGTACAGTTTGCGGGACGGTGGTATGTTGGAAAGTCAGGGATGGAACCGTTTGGTGATCGAAAAACCATTTGGTTATGATCTGCAATCGGCCGAACATCTGAATGAGCAGATTCGTGAGGTATTCCGTGAAGAGGAAATCTATCGGATTGATCATTATCTGGGCAAGGAAATGGTGCAAAATATCGAAGTGATCCGCTTCGGAAATGCCTTTTTTGAACCGCTCTGGAATAACAAACATATTGCCAACGTTCAGATTACGCTGGGTGAGACGGTAGGCGTGGAAGAACGTGGCGGTTATTATGATCACTCCGGAGCACTCCGTGATATGGGGCAAAACCATATGCTTCAGATGCTGACAATGATTGCGATGGAACCGCCGAGTCGCCTATTCCCGGAGGACATTCGGGATGAGAAGGTGAAGGTATTGCGTTCATTGCGAGCCTTTACTTCGGATGAGGAAGTGAGCAACAACGTTGTGCGGGGGCAGTATGCCGAAGGGGAGTACCGTGGCAAGCAGCTTCCGGGGTATCGCCAAGAAGACAAGGTTGATCCGCAGTCGAATACGGAGACGTATTTTGCAGCACGTGTATTCGTGGATAATTTCCGCTGGGCGGGTGTGCCATTCTACATTCGGACAGGCAAGCGTCTTCCGGTAAAAACAACCGAGATCGTAGTTGAGTTCAAGTCGATGCCAAACAACGTGTACCTTGGGAAAAAGTATAAATTGGAACCGAATCTGCTGGTCATTCGGGTGAATCCGATGGAAGGCATATATATCAAAATCAATGCCAAGAAACCAGGCTCGGATTCCGAGATTCAGCCACTCGCAATGGATTTCTGTCAGAGTTGCATGATTGGAATTAACTCGCCTGAAGCGTATGAACGTCTGCTACACGACGCAGCAGAGGGCGATTCTACGTACTTTACCCGTTGGGATGAAGTGGCAACAGCCTGGTCCTTTGTGGATCGGATTGCAGCAGCCTGGGGGCAGAATCAAGGAGAGCTTCATACGTACCCTGCTGGAACTTGGGGACCAGAAGCGACAGATAAGTTGCTGGAGCAGGACGGATTCCACTGGTGGCCGGTGAATGGTCAGGACGAGGACAGCGTGATCTGGCAAGTGAATGGTTAGGGTAGGGTAAGGACATTAACAACAGTATTAACAACATACACAACATGACTGAGCCTGGGGAAATCGCAAATTTTGCGGTGTACCCAGGCTTTTTAGTGGGGGAAAAGGTAGGTATCCATCCTAAGGAAATAAGTAATTTAAATTAAGTTGTTGACAAAAAGTAAGTATGTAACTTATACTCAACACATGAGTTAAAGAGTTACGCAAATGACAAACTTCATTCGGGCAAACGTTTCGGATAAGTTATCATTCATGAGATAAAATGTAAACCAGTTGAAGGGGTTTGCGTCACAGAGAATCATGAAGAAAAAATGTGCATAATATCTTTAATCTAAGAATACTATTTTGTATATATCGAATGGAGGAAAAAGAAAATGATGTTGGATGTAGGGTTGTTGTTGATTCGTTTGGTGATTGGATTGTCGTTCATGGCGCACGGAGCTCAAAAGCTGTTTGGTTGGTTCGGAGGTTACGGGATCAAGGGTACAGGCGGCTGGTTTGAGTCGATGGGCATGAAGCCAGGTGCATTGGTGGCGTTACTGGCTGGACTCGCGGAATTCGGTGGCGGATTGCTGTTGGCTCTAGGTCTGCTCACACCGGTAGGTGGCATTCTGATTGCATTGACGATGGTCATTGCGATTGTGAAAGTCCATGGCGCGAACGGATACTGGTCCACACAGAACGGATTCGAATATAATCTCGCGATTCTGGTGATTGGTGTAGCGCTGGCATTGACAGGTGGCGGACAATATGCGCTTGATGCATTGATTTTCTAAAACCGATAAATAAAAATGAATGAGGAGTGCCTGGATGCCATGGAAACGGCTGAAGGGTGCTTTTTTTTTTGCAAGTGAAAAGAGAAGAATCTGCGGTAGTAATCGGTTATTTTCGGTACAGATTATGGTACAATAGGAGAGTTGGGTTAAGAAGCAGTTCACGGTATACATGAAAGCACAGATTTGAGGAGGATGAACTCCATTGTAAATGTGTAAAATTAATCTAGTGTGTAAATACCTAGTACGTAAAAACTCGTGTACAATCAACCGGCCTCGCCGGATTGCATAAAGATTGAATGATGGACCGGCCATGCCGGATTAACGTGAATGAACGGACGAAAGGGATTAAACCTATGAGCAAAGCTGCAAATGAAATTCTTCAACAGGAAGTGGACAAACGCCGGACGTTTGCCATTATCTCTCACCCGGATGCGGGTAAAACTACATTGACCGAGAAACTGTTGCTGTTCGGGGGCGCGATTCGCCTTGCGGGAACGGTAAAAGCTCGGAAAGCCAGCAAACACGCAACAAGTGACTGGATGGAAATTGAGAAACAACGGGGGATCTCGGTTACCTCTTCCGTAATGCAATTTGATTATCTGGATCATCGCGTCAACATTTTGGATACACCGGGTCACCAGGATTTCAGTGAAGATACGTATCGTACACTGACGGCTGCCGATAGCGCGGTAATGTTGATTGACGTGGCAAAAGGTGTCGAGGCACAAACGATCAAGTTGTTCCAGGTATGTGCGAAGCGTGGCATTCCAATCTTTACGTTCATCAACAAACTCGACCGTGAGGGTAAAAGCCCATTTGACCTGATGGAAGAGCTTGAAAATGTACTGGGTATTCGTTCGGTTCCGATGAACTGGCCTATTGGTACAGGTCGCGAGCTGTGTGGTGTCTATGACCGGATGAAAAATCAGGTGGAATTGTTCCAAGGGGACGATCACTCGACGATTAAAGTACAAAAGGTAGATGGCTACAAAGATCCGATTATCCGTGAGATGGCAGGAGAATACCTGCATGATCAATTGTGTCAGGATCTGGAGTTGCTGGATATTGCGGGCGACCAATTCGACATGGAGAAAGTTCAACGCGGCGAATTGACACCTATTTTCTTCGGTAGTGCGATCAACAATTTCGGCGTACAGACTTTCCTGGAGAACTTCCTGGAACTGGCACCGAAGCCTGAACCACGTCGCAGTACGGCAGGAGAGATTCAGCCAACAAATGAGAAATTCAGCGGTTATGTGTTCAAGATTCAGGCAAACATGAACCCGGCACACCGGGATCGTATTGCGTTCCTGCGTATTGTGTCAGGCAAGTTCCAACGTGGAATGAGTGTGAAGCATACTCGTGTGGGCAAAGAGATCAAGCTGTCACAGCCACAGCAATTCCTGGCACAAGACCGGGATATTGTCGAAGAGGCATATGCTGGCGATATTATCGGTTTGTTCGATCCGGGTATTTTCCGGATTGGCGATTCACTGAGCCAAGGCAGCGAAGTTATTTTTGAGGAATTGCCAACGTTCTCACCAGAGATTTTCGCCAAAGTTACTGTGAAAAATGCATTGAAACATAAACAGTACCAAAAAGGAATTGATCAGTTGACGGAGGAAGGAACCATTCAGGTGTTCCAGACGGCAAGTTTCGACGAGACAATCCTCGGCGTAATTGGTCAACTACAGTTCGAGGTATTTGAATACCGGATGAAAGGTGAGTATGGGGTAGATGTGCAATTGCAGCGCATGCCTTATCAGTTCGCTCGCTGGATCGTGGACGAGAATCTGGACCCAAGCAAATTCCGGATTAACTCTGCGCTTGTAAAAGATAAAAAAGGGAATTATGTGGTGCTCTTCGAAAATGAGTATGCAATGAGAACGGCTATGGATAAAAATCCTACAGCTCAATTCCTGGAGACTGCGCCTTAAGTGAAGACAGAAGTATTTCGTGGGAATTGTTAAAAAATTAGTTAAACGTGACAAGCTCATGTGATGAGATAGCTTGTTAAAAATAAGATCCCTCCGCCAATTGGCGGAGGGATCTATTGCTATACACCTTACCTGGAGGCGGGTATGATCCAGCCGAATAAGGGAAAGCTTTCTTTTGCAGACAGAACAAACGTAATGATGGTTACCTTACCCTCCAATGCTTCACTTAGCGAAGCGGTTGAAAGGGAATGGTGTGCAGATGCTCCTGCGCGATTTGAATGAGTTCTTCCTGCTTGGCAGGTTCTGTGTTCTTCCAGATCATCTCGAAAATGGCGCCAAGTCCAGGTAATGCAGCTTCCGGTCCATCTACTGAACCTTCAATCATCTCCCGGAGCTGATCATCACTCTTGTCATGAACTTTATGAACAATCGCTTCACGCAGGCTTAATGTAATGGGCATCGCAATTCCCTCCTCGTATATTCGGCTGCTCTAATACTGTTCCCTGGGAAGCGCTAGCGCATTCAAGTTTATCAGGCTTTGTGGTATACTACGAAGGATTATTTACGTTAGCATGGGTATCCGTAATGATGCGTCATGCTGAAGAGCAGCGGGAGGTTAAGACCCTAATGGCCAAGAAACAGTATGCCGTAATTGGCATGGGACGGTTCGGATCAAGTGTTGCCAATGCACTGAGTGGCATGGGATTCGACGTGCTGGCAATTGATGCGGACGAGCAGCGGACTCAGGAAATGTCCAATGTGGTGACCCATGCGGTATCGGCAGATTCAACAGATGAAGAAGCGCTGCGTGCGCTGGGCATACGGAATTTCGACGTTGTCGTTGTGGCGATTGGTGAAGATATACAGGCGAGTATTCTGACAACCCTGATATTGAAAGATATGGGTGTACCCGTTCTGATCGTAAAAGCCCAAAATGAGCTTCATGGTAAGGTATTGCAGAAGATTGGGGCGGATAAAGTCATCTATCCTGAGCGGGATATGGGACTACGCGTAGCCCATCATCTGACCTCGCCTAATATACTGGATTACATCGAGTTATCTGAGGATTACAGCATCTTGGAGATGAGAGCCTCCGAGCAAATGATCGGTAAAAACTTGATGGAATTAAACATCCGTGCACGTTTTGGTTGTAACGTGATGGCGATCCGCAGTGGGAACTCGATGAACATCTCGCCGTACGCTGAGGATCGGATCGAAGCTGGAGATGTGCTGATCATTGTGGGTCACAAGGATCATTTGACGAAAATGGAGCTTGCGTATCCGAAGTGATGGATGCAGATGGGAAGGATGGAAAGATGGATATTGTATCACCGCAAAATACACGTGTAAAAGAATGGGCGCAGTTGCTGGAGAAAAAGCATCGTACCCGTCAACATAAATATATCATTGAGGGCATTCATCTGGTACAGGAAGCATTGCGCGCCGGAGCAGATCTGGAGTGTATTGTGTACGACGGAGAGCAAGGCGTACCTAGCGAACTCGCCGGGCTTGAGAATCCGCTACAGCGTGTGGAGTGGGTTAGTGTATCTCCAGCGGTTATCGCCAAATGTACGGATACGATGACGCCACAGCCTGTATTCGCGATTGTGCGTAAAGGCAGTGAGCCACTGGAAAGCCTGATCGCAGGAGCACGTGGGCTTGTCGTGGTGCTGGATGGTGTGCAGGACCCAGGGAATGTGGGGACAATCATCCGTAGTGCGGACGCAGCTGGAGCCGCGGGGGTTGTACTTGGCGCTGGCTGTGCTGATGTATATAACCCAAAGACGATTCGTTCGACGATGGGGTCATTGTTTCATTTGCCCATTGTGGAGGGCCAGTTGGAATCCTTGCTTCCCGAAGCGAAGGCTGCGGGCGTGAAGCTGGTAAGTACTTCTTTGCAGGCAGAGTATTCATGTTATAGTTATGATTTTACGCAGTCGGTATGGCTTGTGATCGGTAACGAAGGCAAAGGTATCTCGGACGCTACAGCACGCTTGGTGGATGATGCGATTACGATCCCGATGCAGGGACAGGCAGAGTCGCTTAACGCGGCAATGGCGGCGACGATTTTGTTGTTTGAGGCGATGAGACAGCGGATATTTTAACTAACTAATAATTCCTGTCCAATTTAAAATTAACTGTCCCTGACTAAAATTAACTGTCCCCAAACCACCAAAGACTGGAACCTGGTTGCCGCTTTTCTCGGGCCATGTTTCCAGTCTTTTTGTCTTTCTCTTTGAAGCACGACAGCAGGGATTTTCCATTCAAATCCCGAATAGGTGATATAGTTTCTATTTCTTAAGCTGATAGGCAGGTGTATAAATTGGAAATGAATAATGGAAAAGAAAAAACTCACCTTAGGGAATTTATGGCTTGGGCCGGGGAAAAGGGCTGGGACATAATGAGTAAATCCGGTTCGCAGTCACATTTAAACAGCAACGTTACTTCAAGATATAAAGGACTTCCAGATGAATATTTAGAATTTCTAAATGTAGTTGAAAAATGCGTTGCACCGGATGAAAAAACCTGGTTTATTTGTGAGGCTGAGTTCAACAATAGCACGGAGACCGCATTCCAATGGAATGAATTTGAAATGCTTAGTTTGGAGGCAGCAGAGGGTGATTCTATTTGGCAGTCAGAGATAACGGCTTGGTGGGATCATCACTTGCCGATCGTAATGTCTGTGGAAGATGGATATTCCTTCTATGCCATTGACTTAACAACCGACAGTGGAGCTATTGTCCGTGGATGTGAGCCTGAATTTGAAGAGGTTGAAAAGGTATCCGATTCGTTTGGAGAATTTCTGGCATGGATGATGTCGAATTCAGATTAGCGTAGCTAGGAAAGGTTGATGGTTATACTTGTGGCCATTGGCCTGACATTAGATTAACCAATGAAAGAAAAGTTAGTTCTGCTTAAATTGAAGGAGTGAAACGATATAGGAATTCTTAATTTATGATATAAAATGGTTTATATAGCGTTTCTCTTCTCATTTAAGTAAGTTCCAAGCATGTTTTTTACATATAAAATAATTCTTTACTGTTCGTTCTAGAAATGATATGCTAACAGCAAGTTAGATCTAACTACTTTTTTTACACATTTAAGAACGATCGTTCTTAAAACTGGAATTACACTAATCTAAAGAATATAAGGGAGAGAATATGATGAAATACACAGTGATTACAGGAGCAAGTTCAGGAATTGGATATGAAACGGCATTGGCATTTGCAGCACGGGGCAAAAATTTGATTTTGGTAGCTAGAAGATTGGATAAGCTTGAAGAGCTTAAATCGACTATTCAGGGTATCGATCCTAAAGTGGATGTCGTCGTTCACACAAGTGACCTGTCTGTTACCGCAGAGGCTTACGAACTGTATAACGATTTGAAAGAATATGAAATTGAGACTTGGATTAATAATGCCGGGCTTGGAGAAGGCTCGTTCATTGCTGAACAGAATTTGGATAAAGTGGAGATCATGCTGCGTGTTAACATCGAATCTTTGACCATTCTCTCTACATTGTATGTGCGAGATTATGCAAATGTCGAAGGTACTCAGTTGATTAACGTCTCCTCCGCACTCGGATATGCCATTGCTGTAGGCAGTGTGGCTTACTCTGCATCGAAATACTACGTTAGTGCCTTCACAGAAGGTCTTGCCAAAGAACTGGAACTGAAAGGTGCAAAACTAAGAGCGAAGATCCTGGCACCAGCGATCACGGAAACAGAATTTGTACAAAAATCAATAGATGCTGAAGGATTTGATTACAAAGCGAATATGTCCAAATATCATACTGCTAAAGAAATGGCAGGCTTCATGATCGATCTTTATGATCATAACGAAGTGGTTGTAGGGATTGTAGATCAGAACTATGATTTCCAGCTGACAGGCGCAATCTACCCGGTGATTTCAGAATTGAATTAATAGAACAGAATCTAGAGGATTCATCTACAAAATCTCAAATAAGAAGAGGAGTACATCCAAATGGAAAAGATATGGAGTAAAACAAAGATTGGTAACATGGAATTGTCTCATCGACTAGCAATGGCACCTATGACACGCAGTAGAGCACAAGAAGATGGTACACCTGGAGAGTTGGCAGCACTTTATTATGCTCAACGCGCAACGATGGGACTCCTGATTACGGAAGGAACACAACCTTCCGATGATGGACAGGGTTACTTATGGTCACCGGGCATCTACACCGATAAGCATATTAAAGGTTGGAAAAAGGTAACGGATGCGGTGCATGAAGCTGGCGGATATGTATATATCCAATTAATGCATGCGGGTCGCATGTCACATCCGGATAATACCCCGCATCATCGTCAACCGGTTGCTCCATCTGCAATCGCACCGGGTGTAGAAATGTTTACGGCTACAGGGATGCAGGATATCCCTGTTCCCCGGGAATTGAGTCAGGAGGATATTCAAACGACCATCTCCGATTTCCGAAAAGCAGCTGCCGCAGCGATCAAAGCGGGGGCAGATGGCGTCGAAATTCATGGAGCCAATGGCTATTTGATCAATCAATTTTTAGGAGAAAATTCAAATACACGCACAGATGAGTATGGCGGATCTATTGAAAATCGTGTTCGTTTTGCGATTGAAGTAACGAAAGCCATCGTGGAGGAAATAGGGGCAGAACGAACAGGCTTCCGTATCTCACCAGGGACACCGCTGGGTGGAATTCAAGATGGTGAACAAGGTCCGCAACTCTATCGCTATCTAGTAAAAGAATTGGCTCAATTGGATTTGGCTTACCTTCATGTTATGCATCTTGGAGATGAGAACTTACTCCAAGACATTCGTTCGATCTGGCAAAATCCACTGTTGGTCAATCGGGCTGGAACGTTGGATGATCTTAGTGTCGATTTAGATCGTGGTCTCGCTGATGTGGTACCTGTAGGTGTATGGTCCTTAGCTAATCCAGATTTGGTGGAACGACTTCAACAAGGTGCGCCACTCAATGAAGCAGATCCGACAACATTCTTTGGTTTGGGAAGTAAGGGCTACACGGATTATCCTACGTTGGAAGAATTAAAGTCGCAAGAGGGGCTACACTAGCACAAACCATGGAGCATGGCGTACAACTGAACATTGCGCGCCATGTTCCTACATAAGTTGAACTAATTATTTACACGATAACGGAGAGGACAGAAAGAACCTGAAAAAACGAAGCTAAAAGCTTTCTGAAAGAAAGCTACTTCGGAAGCATACACCTCGCCTTTATAACCTGATTTTCCCTTTAGAAAGGGGATCGAAAAATCTGGGGATAACAGCGATTGGAAGGTTGTTCTGTCATCGTAGTGTCAGTGTAAATAATCTTGAGTTCAACTTTTATAGTCTATAAGCAAAGGAAGAGGATAAATGATGAGAGCAGCTCAAATAAAGAAATACTCCAAAAAAATCCAAGTGGAAATCAATAATATTGAGATACCTCAGATTCAGAGCCATGAGGTTCTTGTCAAAGTGAAAGCTGCGGGTGTAAATCCGCTGGATATCTTGAATATGAATGGTAGTGTTCGGATGATTGCCGACTATAAGTTACCTCTAACTTTAGGGAATGAACTATCTGGTGTCATTGAAGCAGTCGGTGATGATGTTTTGAAATTTAAAGTGGGTGATAAGGTTTATACCAGGTTGCCACTAAATAAAATTGGTGCTTTTGCTGAATATGCGGCTGTACATGAGGATGCCTTATCCATTATGCCTGAGAATCTGTCTTTTATCGAAGCTGCTGCGGTACCCCTTACTGCCCTGACCGCATATCAAGCATTGCATGATGTACTCCGAGTTGAACCGAATAAAAAGTTGTTTATTCCTGGCGGAACCGGGGGATTCGGTGCGATGGCTATCCCGATTGCCAAGTCCATGGGTTTAACGGTGATTACAAGTGGTAGTGAAAGGGGCAGAGCACGTAGTTTATCCATTGGAGCAGATCAATTCATTGATTATAAGACTGAGCAGTATGCTGATATCCTGTCCGATATCGATTATGTCATTGACACTTTGGGTGCGGAGGAGATCAAAGCTGAATTGAGCATTTTGAAACCACAGGGGAAATTAGTCTCTTTGAAGGCAGGACCCAATTATCGATTTGCAGTGGACAGTCATTTCCCGTTGTGGAAAAGAGCATTATTTGGTCTCGTAGGTGCACGCATGGATTCAATGGCACGTAAGAATCAAAATGAATATCGTTTTTTATTTGTACACTCCAGTGGAGTTCAATTGCAAGAGATTACAGCTTTTGTAGAAAAAGAAGACATTAAACCTTCGATCGATTCTACGTATACGTTTGATGACATTGAAAAGGCATTGATCAAAGTATCAACGGGTCACTCTCAGGGCAAAGTCATTGTTACCTTTTAAAGGCTCGTTAAGATCATGCTCATGCTATTTAATGTTCGTTTTCTGAACAGGAGGGAAGCCAATGGCGAGAAGCAAAGAGTTCGAAGAGTCTGTTGTACTGGATAAAGCGATGAGACTTTTTTGGGAACAAGGTTACGAGAAGACGTCTATGACGGATCTGGTTAATCATATGGGAATTCATCGTAAAAGCTTGTATGACACATTTGGCGACAAACATACCTTGTTTCTAAAGTCAGTAGATCTGTATGATCACAAAATCAGCTCCGCTCTTGCAGCAGGCGTAAAGCGTTCTAAAACGGCAACGGAAGCACTTCAGTTTATATTTCTTTCTTTAATTCATGGAGAGGAATCTCCAGCATCAGGCTGCTTCATTGTTAATTCGACGGTAGAATTGGCGGCACGCGATGAAGACATGAACAACCGATCGACGGAGATGTTTGCAAATACGGAGAAACTAATCAAGGACATTATGGTGTGGGGACAGCAAGAAGGTGAATTCACAACGGAGTACAACGCCGAGGTATTGGCGGAATATCTGCATAACGTAAGCATTGGGTTAAGGGGGATGGCCAAGACTTCGATGACCAAGGAAAAACTGCTTCGTATAGCGATGCTATCCATGGATCTCATACTAAGGTAGTCCATTTTTCACTATTATAGAATGTTCATTCTAATTTATGTTCCAGATGAAACATATGTTATAGAAAAGAGAGGCAGGTAACGATATGAGAAAGACAGTTCTAATCACAGGGGTATCGGGTGGGATCGGTAAAGAGTTAGCTGATCGGTTTGCCAAAGGTGGACATCATATTGTGCTGGTAGCACGAAGCGAGGGTAAAATACAGGATCTAGCTCAGGAGTATCAGAAAAAGTATGGTATTCGGGCAACGGTTATTGCCAAAGATGTAGCGGCACCTGGGGTACCACAGGAGATTTATCATGAGCTGAAGGAAAAGGGCATTGTTGTTGACTATCTTGTCAACAATGCAGGTTTCGGTCTGTTCGGGACGTTTATGGAAACGGATCTGGAACAAGAAGTTAATATGATTGACGTAAATATCAAGGCTTTAACCGTCATGACAAAGCTATTCTTGCCGGATATGATCCAACGTGGGCACGGCGGTGTGATGAATGTGGCCTCGTTAGTAGGTTTTTTCCCTGGACCGATGATGTCGGTATATTATGCAACAAAGGCATACGTGCTATCGTTCACTGAGGCTTTGGAGAATGAAGTAAGCGGAACTGGGGTTACGGTGACAGCACTGTGCCCAGGCCTGACATCTACCGGATTTGTTGATCGTTCGGGTATGGGTGTCTCGAAGATGTTGCAGGGCCCGATCATGGAAGCTGGACAGGTGGCGCAAGAAGGGTATCAAGGCTTCTTGCGTGGCAAGACATTAATTATGCCTGGTGCTCGGAACCGATTCATCGCGTTTATGCCGCGGTTGTTGCCGCGTAAGATGATGACTCGCATGATTAGATCCTCACAGGATAAGACAGGACATTAAACATATAAAGAGGATAAATCAAGTCTTCCTCAAGTCGATCGTTACACGTTGTCCTTCATCTTGTCTTTTACGACAAACATACACAAAAACAGGAGGGAAGCTGAAGGGCACAAATTGAATTTTCTCCATCTCAAATAACTCAGCTAATTGTTTCCTCATATGAAGGGAGTACTGGTATAAAACTAACGTGCCTCCAGGTCGGAGCGTTGTATGGATCTGTGACAGGATGTTTTGTCTCATTTCTCTGGAAAAATTAAAAAAGGGCAGTCCGCAAATGATGCTATCCAACTGATGCATATGTTCTTGGTTGATCCTTTTTAATAGATAGGATGCATTGGAATGGAACATGAATTCAGGATATGTTTTCTTCAGATTACTTCTCATTTTGGGGTCTCTTTCAAATAAAAACACGGTTGCAGATTTCGGTAAATGTGATCTTATGAAACGTGTGACTGCCCCTGTTCCTGGCCCAAGCTCAGCAATGGTTCTAACCTCATCCCAACGTACGGACTGGACAATTTTCTTAGCCAAAGATTTGGAGCTGGGCAGGAGACTGCCTACTCGTTTGGGGTTCCTCAGAAATCCTTGCAGGAAAAGAAGTGGTTCGAATGTTTTCATCGCGGTATCCTCCATTATTAATGCTATTGATGTTTCACTGGATGTTAGAAGGCAAGCTTAGTTGGAATATAAATACGTTACGCGTATGTTTTAGTGTTAAAGTCCCCTGATGTAAATCTGCAATGTTTCTCGCAATAGAAAGTCCCAGACCAGATCCTGATTGAATACCTTCGCTATTCCTCGAATAATCCACCTTATAAAAGCGATCAAACAGTCTATTTTTTTGTTCTATCGTTAGTGGTATGCCTTTATTCTCTACTTCAATGGTAACGTGATTATGCTGCACACTCATTCGAACATGAATCGTGCCCGGTTTAAAGGAATACTTCAGTGCATTCATGAGGAGATTGTCGATGGCTCGAGCGATCTTATCACTATCCAGGGAAACCATGATTGGAGCATTACCGAGTGTTTGTTCAATACGAATCCCATGCTCCTGAGCTAAAGGTTCGAATTCAAACAACAATTGGTCCAATAGCTGACAGAGGTCAATATTTTTCAAATCCAATTGGGTGTTCACTTCGTTAAGACGCGTATATTCAAATAAATCATCGAGTAACTTCTTCAAATGCGTTGCTTTGTTATAGGTATTTTGGATGAAACGATCATACTCTGCTTTGTCTTGAAATGATTCTGATTTGAGAAGCTCAATATAGCCAATTATGCTGGTAAGCGGTGTACGCAGGTCATGTGAGATGCCAGTGATCATGTCCATCTTGGATTGCTCCAATTCACGTTCTTTAGCAATCTGTTGCTTTAACTGTTCTGTCATATGATTGATGTTGGAAGCAACGCGTCCAAGTTCATCTTGTCGATTAACGGGCACCCTATAATTCAGATTTCCTTCAGATATGATTTGAAGTCCTTGCTCTAATGTAATGAGATCTCTCACAATTTTTCGTGTGGAAAACAAAAAAATTAACGTGAAAATTACGATGAAGATTGGTGTTAGAACGTAAGGAAAAATGTAGAGGAGCGAAGGCCAATTAAATCTTTCACTAATTTTTGCGGCAGCTATGATCAACATATTATTGACACCCACAGAGCCAACAAACGAAATCAATAAACTGATCAACATTTGATATAGGATGTTAATCTGTATCTTTTTTTTAAAATGTGGTAATCGTTTAATCAATTTTATATCCCACTCCCCATACCGTTTTAATGTAATGAGGTTCCCGCGGATTTACTTCCAATTTCTCTCGCAGGTTACGAATATGAACCATCACCGTATTATCTGAATACCCGTAAGGTTCTTTCCATACGGTTTCGTAAATTTTCTCGGAGCTAAATACTTGTCCAGGATGGCTGGCAAGCAACACCAGAATGGAGAACTCCAGTGGTGTAAGCGAAATGTCATTATCTTTGAGCTTCACAGAATGTTTACTTGTATCAATGACAAGGTCCTTGATCAGGATAAGTGAATTGAATTCGGCTTTGCCAATCAGGGTTTGACGTCGTAACTGAGCTTTAACGCGAGCCAGTAACTCTAATGGATTAAACGGTTTGACCATATAATCATCAGCCCCGGTAGTCAGGCCCGTGATTTTATCAATGTCTTCTTCCTTGGCGGATAGCATTATAATCGGAGTGGCTGATACTTCTCTTATTTTGAAGCAGGCTTTGATTCCGTCCATGATGGGCATCATAACATCCAGTATTACGAGTTGGACCGATGTTGTTTTGATAATATTTAGTGCTTCCTCACCATTGGCTGCTTCAATGACTTGATATCCTTCGTTACGTAAATAGACATGAATGACATCCCGGATATCGGGTTCATCATCAACAACAAGAACGGTATTCATAATTCAACACTCCTTAAAAATTAGGATAACATCAGTGTAAACGATCGTCCGGAATGTTTAAATTGTTTCCTTTTTGCGACAGACATAAACGAACGCAGAAGGTATATTCAAAGGCACGAATTCTATTTTTTCGATGATAAAGTGTTCGGATAATGTTTTTTTCATTTGAAGTGAATATTGAAAGGCGATGAATAATCCTCCAGGTTTGAGTGCCTTATGGATCTGGTCTACCAACGTATTTCTTAATTCAGGTTCAAAGTTGAAAAACGGCAATCCGCTAAAAATGTAATCCAGTTGCTGAATGCCCTCTTGATTCATAGATTCTACCAATCGAGCGGCGTCTGGATAACAGGAGAACTCCGGGTATGTCGTCTTAAGAGTGTTCCTCATCGTTTCGTTCATCTCAAACAATAGGACTTTGGTGGAATCCTGTACTTGTTGATGAATATAACGAGTGATCGGACCTGTACCCGATCCAAGCTCGGCGACTGTTTTTGCCTCTAGCCAAGAGGCTTGCTTCACCATTTTGCTGGCGAGAAACCGGGAACTGGGTATGATACTGCCGACATGTTTAGGGCTTTGCAGAAAGCTTTTCAAAAATAAAACAGGTTCATTGGAATTCATAGGGTTCCTCCATAATGTGATGGTATGTTATCCAAACCAGTTAGAAATGTAATAAATGAAGCGTAGATAGAATGGGGCCACCGAAGTAAATTCCCGCTGTAAAATACGTTATGGTCCATAACAAAGCACTGGAATAGGAGATAAGAGCAAATTTTCTATACTGCACGCCACTGAGTCCCATCACTAAAGGGAGAATATATCGCACGATTGGAATGAACAAACCGATGCACATCGCCCAATTGCCACTTTTATTCAGAATGAGTTCAGCCTTAACGAAGTGTCTATGATGTTGGAATCTGTGTTTTATCTTGGGTCCAAATAACTTCCCTGCAAAATAAGCAAAGGTAATGGCTGTTAATAGTCCTGATAAAATACAGAAGTATGTGATCCATGAATTGATAACTCCTGTATGACTCAAAATGGCACCGCTGATAATCGTGATTTCATTTGGGATTGGAATACCGAAAGGCCCTAATGAGAAGGCAAAATAAAAAATCAGATAACCATACTGATGAAGTAGCTCTAAGATCGTATTACTGATCATTGTTTTGCCTCCTCTCTTGTTGATATAGCAATCTTAATTAAAAAAACTAAGGAATTAATGAGCATAAATCTGAAGAAAATCTAAAGAATACATAAGCAAAGCCAAACAACTTATGTTTAAGAGAAAAAAGCCTTGCCAACGTACTGGCAAGACTTGAACAGGTAGACATATTTAGGAGCGGTGATCAAGTGATATGAATTTCTGAATACCAAATAAAGTTTGCCTCAAAAAGGAACGTATAGGCGAGCTCGAGTTGATTACCTATATCTTTATCTGCAAGGAAGAGGATGATCAAAGAAGAGCCGAGACGTCATAATGACGACTCAGCTCTTTTTTGATGTCCCTGGGGATCAGACTTCTTTGAAATCAGATTATTGTAGGAAGTAGAACCAGTTAAATTTTTTACCAGCAACAAAAAACAAAACAATCCATCCCCATAGAAACAACAAACGTAAAGGTCGTGGAATCAGGAGATATTCTGAGTACAATTTGCTGAAAAGTTTCATTACAGTAGTGACCACCCCTGCTAAGTTACTCCCTTATATCCGCTTTCGAAAGAAAAAGAGACGATAAGATAACCAATATCCCAATAAGTCTGTATACCGTGGCGTAGGCCGCGAAGTAGCTTCTGGCGATTACCAATCCGATGATCGAAATAAGATAATAGCAAAAGACCAAAGGGGATCTTATAACTCAGATGCAGAAACTCCAATAATAACAAAATTAGGTATATTATATCATGATAAACACCAGATCAATAAATAAATCGAACGATATGATGCTGGCATGCCAATATATAGTGTAAGGAGGAGGGGGATAGATAATGAGTGAGCAAGATGAGTACATAGAACTTGTAACGTTAATACGGGCGGGGCATGAAGAAGCTTATGGAGAATTATATGAGAAAACAGTGACGAGGATATATCAAACTGTGCGATTTCTCATCAAGGACAAGTCTGATGCGGAGGATGTAGTACAGGAGATTTACATTCAGGCGTATCGATCATTGGCGCGATATGATGCGGAGCGTGCTTTTCGTCCCTGGTTGATGGGGGTGACGATGCGACAGGTTCAGAGTTATCGACGCAAAAGGTTGATGCAGTTTCGGTTTGGCAAGCGGATCGAAAGATCTGACGTGGGACTAGAATATGATTTTTCCACTGATCTGGTCAACAAACTGGCAAATCGTCCTCTGCTGGAACAGGTGCACCGTTTGCCGTACAAGTTGCAGCAGGTGGTTACACTTCATTATTTGAATGAATACACGCAAGAGGAGATTGCTGGCATATTGGAGATTCCGCTTGGAACCGTAAAATCGCGCATACATGCGGCGCTGGCGAAGTTAAGACAGAAAGAGAAGATGAATCCAAGATTGCGGGGAAAGGTGGAGGATCTGCATGAAACTCGATGAACAGTTGCGAACAGCCTACCAGGAAGAGACCAAAGACTGGTCCGTTCCTGCGAGAATTAAACATAAAATGATGGATGGTATTCGAAGTAATTCGCACATCAGAAGAAATCGAAAAAAATGGCTGATCACTGGACTATTAGCTGTTGTGCTCATTATTCCCACCGGAGCCTACGCAGGATACACCTATCTCGCAGACGGAATATATGGTTCGCAGGAGAATATCAAAGCTATGGGGGGAACAGCTGAGGATTATATGAGGTTGGAAGCAAAGCTGCAGACGGCCAAGGCCCATTTCAGCGAAGAAGAATTTGTTCAATATATGGACTTGCTGAAGCAATTAGGGCAAATGGCCGTGAAGTATGCCGATTCTCAGGGCAATATGTATCCAGAGCAGTGGAGTACAGTGGAGCAGGAACGATATAACCTTCTTGTAGCTGAGCTGGAACCGTTTTTCGAGAAGCTGGAAGCTGTGAGTACTGCTTCACAAAAGGATCCTATGAATGAGCAACAATTCTGGACGGAGCAGTTGGCGCGGGCGGAGGAGATGTTAACTAAAGAGGAGTTTACCGAGTTCAAATCTGTGTATGAACAAATGAAGGCGTATGAAGTGATGGTGGTAGACAAGGATGGAAGCATTCATGATGAGCGCTTGTCAGTGGAACAGAAGGATGATTTGAGGCAATTAAGAGAGCGACTTATTCCGTATTTGGAGAAGTTGGGGCTTGATGTGCGGTGAAGCAAGTGAAATCGGTTTGTACGAGAAGAAGCGGAGAAGTGAATTCTTTCGCTTCTTTCTTGTTGTTGTGATCCATTACTTCCTCCCCTGCACTTTCAGCCGATATTGATGTGGTGTAGAGCCTGTGGTAGTACGGAATACTTTGCAAAAGTAGGAGGGGCTCGTCATACCGACACGGTGACCGATTTCGGGAACGGTGAGCGAGGATCGAGTGAGCAGCACACAGGCATGACGGATGCGGGTGGCTTGAGCATAAGCAACGATGGTGGTACCAGTCGCTTTTTTGAATACATGAGATAGATGATAGGGGGACAGATGAAGTGTATCTGCGATATGCTCCAAACGAAAAGGCTCCTGGTAATGCTGTTCAATCCATTGCATGATGGCTTCGGCATGAGGGTGAAGAACGGTTGCACTGGACGAAAGTACATCTTGGGAGCGGTGCTGCTGCCCGTCCTGCCACAGATAGCGAAGTTGTGCGAGCAGATCCAATAAAAAGAGGCGTGTATCCTCCTCTATTACGTGGGGAAGGAGAGCTGGATACGTATCTGCATATTGTTCCATTCGTTGAACGAGTGGGGATGTGGCAGCAAGTCGGATGGGCTGAATGGGGGATTGCTCTTCCAGCAGATCCTGTATGAAGTCGTGAGTAACGATAAATTGGGGCCAATGTGCCTTCAGTAGATCAAGTTCAACCATGAGTACATTTCGAATGAAAGGCTGCCGTCTGGATACTTGAATCTGGATGTGGTGCAATTGAAAAGGTCGAAAAATCATGAGCATACCGGGTTCAAGGGAGAAAACCTGACCTTCGGTTATCAACTGCCCAAATCCTTCGTGAATATAGGTTATCTCCAGCTGCGAATGAGCATGGAACACTTCGCGAGACGTAGTATTGGATGTACGACGACAGACCAGATTAAATTGTTCTCCCAGAAAGATGGACTTCATGAATGCCTCCCTTATCATGCGCAAGATAGTTTTATTTTAGCACAAGATGAACGCATAAAAGCGCTTTATTATTGTGTATTGTGAAGAGAATAAGGGAGGTATGCAACGATGTTAAAAGTGGCGATTATCGGAGCAGGTGCAATTAGTGGAGCACATATCTCAGCATATATGGCGTTCCCTGAGCGATGTCAGATTGTTGCTGTGGTCGATATCTACGTGGAAAAAGCACAGAAGCGAATTAATGAATATGGTCTGGAAGGTGCACAAGCTGTCACGGATTACACAGAGTTACTTGCCCTAAACATTGATCTGGTATCAGTCTGTACACCACCGTATACGCATGCTCCCATTGCGTGTGATTTCATGCAAGCAGGTGCACATGTGTTGGTTGAAAAACCGATGGCATCTTCCCTGGAGGAAGCGGATCTGATGTTGAGGGCAGCGCAAGCAAGTGGTAAGTTGTTATCCGTAGTAGCACAGAATCGTTTTACGACACCAATGATGAAGCTAAAAGGTGTGCTGGACAGTAAACGGATGGGACCGATTGTACATGTGCAGGTTGATTCGTTCTGGTGGCGGGGCCACAATTATTATGATCTGTGGTGGCGCGGGACATGGGAAAAAGAAGGCGGAGGCTGTACCCTTAATCATGCGGTGCATCATATTGATGCCATGCTTTGGATGATGGGACCTCCAGTGGAATTACAGGCGATGATGGCAAATACGGCACATGATAATGCCGAAGTTGAGGATATATCCATGGCGATGCTTCGCTTCCAGGAAGGGGCGCTTGGCATGATTACCAGTTCCGTCGTACATCACGGAGAGGAGCAACAGTTAATTTTTCAGGGCAAAGAAGCCCGGGTATCTGCACCTTGGAAAGTGGTTGCTTCTACCGCGCGGAATAACGGATTTCCGGAACCGAATCGAGAGTTGGAACAACAGATTCAGAAGCTCGCTGACGAATTACCGGATGTTATTCATGTCGGTCACGCTGGGCAAGTTGAGAATGTGTTAAATGCTATTGAGACAGGATCTCCCCTTCTGGTGGATGGCCAAAGCGGTCGGAATACGCTTGAACTGATTGTGGGTATCTATAAGTCGGCAAGTACGGGAGAAAAGGTTGTTTTCCCACTAGGAGCGGAAGACGCGTTTTACACAAGAGAAGGAATTATGCAACATGCCGTACACTTTTATGAAAAAAAGACGACGGTGGACAACTTCGAGGATTCGAGTATTACACTCGGGAGCAAGTTGGATTCGTAGTGTTTTCCGTGAAAAGGATGCCCCTCACATAAGTGAGGATGGGCATCTTTTTTTGTACTAGGTCGATTACATCTACATCACCATAAAAAATCAATACACTTGGTTCTTCCATCCATGTAACTCGTATTCGCTTCAAGATCATAATCTCCATAGTCAGGGATTGGATCAATGAGAGCTACAATCAGTCTCGTAGTTGTGTGAGGGAGAATAGGCAGAATCAGTGCTGTTTAGCTTCATCTTTTGAGCGTGTTGGTTCAACAGAAAGAGGTTGCAAATGTAGCGCTTTCGCAGTTAGCGGATTCACGTCATTTTAGACACTTGGAGAAGATGATGTGGTGGATTGAAAAGCATTTGGATTATGAGATCAGATTGGGCAAGATGGCGGCAGATGTTCACCTGTCCAAATCGTATGCTTCCCGCGTTTTTCATCAAGAGACAGGTAGCAGCATTACGGAATACGTCACAGCCCGAAGGTTGAAGCAGAACTACTTATGCCTTGATATAACAACATTTTCGGTGGAGGAGATTGGCAGACATGCCAGATTTCCGAACGGATGTATTTCATCCAGTTATTTCCTAAATTTGCCTAAAAGAACCCGCTGTAGTATCGACAATAATTTGAACGGTGTAGTAAGCATTAATTTGGTTTGCAGAATAATAGCGTTATTACGTCTCTGTATACAATTAGTATTTACCGTTTGAATTAAAAAAATCCCGGATGCGGATTGCACTAGCCAGTTGCTAAATGCGATACTCACCTCCGGGATTGCACATCGGTAACCTTCAAGCTAAATAAACATTAAGGACTCCTAAAGCTGTTACAGCCACTTATCAGCCCAACGTTCCACGGTGCTTAGCGCTCTCCCCAGTTCCGTTCCTTTTCGTGACAACATATATTCAGTCCGAACTGGACGTTCCGTGACCACATGGCGAACCACAAGTCCTTCTTCCTCCAATTCCTTCATTCGCTCATTTAACACACGTTTGCTCAAGTCAGGGATATAAGCGTGAATCTCACTGAAGCGTTTGGGTTCCTCCATCAACGCATGGATAATGAGGGCTACCCATTTTCGGCCAATGATCTGATAAGATTGTTCCACTTTTGTACATATTTGCTTGGCATTCTCATCATCGCTCATGATTGTACTCCTTTGGTTTAGTATTGCTTGTAATATCATTAGTATACTTATTGTAACCTACTTGTCCACAGGCCATATGTGTAAAATGTCACATACCAATTGTTCTTAATGTTACCACATAAAGCGTTATCATCAAATAAAAACCCTATAAACACTGGAGTTCACAGGTTCGACACGATTATTGACGAATTGTGACGACAGGTGTAATATGGGTAACGTTAATTCAAATGGTTACAATTTATAACCTAAACACAGGTTGTGGAGAGAAGGAATGTTCCATGGTTGAATTCAGGCTTGTTATATAAACGGAGGCAAGGCGGGGAACACACCCACTTATTCCGTCTTTTGTCATGCTTGGATTTGAACATTTTGCAACATCATATACTATACTGCACAGATCACAGGAGGCACTCCAATGGATGCAATGACATTTGTCCTGTTCGGGGCAACAGGCGATTTAGCCAAACGCAAGATTTACCCTGCATTATATAACTTGTACATGGATCAGAAAATGCCGAAATCCTTCTCCGTTATCGGATTGGGACGACGTGAATTGTCGGATACGGACTTCCAGGCAAATGTTGAAAAGTCACTGCATGAATTCTCACGTCAGACGCCGGAAGAAGAATCACAAGTTCGTGATTTCATTGGAGCTTTCCGTTATTGTTCTTTAAATAATACGAAGCTTGAAGATTACACCAAGCTGTTGGAACTGGTTCAACAGCGTGAACAAGAGCTTAACATTCCCGAAAACCGCATGTTCTACATGTCGGTGGCACCGGAATTCTTTGAGCCAATCGCATTAAACATTCAAGAAAGTGGCCTGGGTAACACCAAAGGCTGGAAGAAACTGATTATCGAAAAACCATTCGGACACGACCTGCAATCAGCTCGTGATTTGAACGAAAAACTGAGCAATACCTTTGCGGAAGAAGAAATCTATCGCATTGACCATTTCCTCGGTAAACCGATGGTTCAAAATATTGAGACGCTCACCTATGCAAATCCGGTGATTCAGGCGTTGTGGTCTAACCGTTATATTGCCAATGTACAGATCACGGCTAGTGAGACGGTGGGTGTTGAAGAACGTGCCGCGTATTACGACCAAAGTGGAGCTCTTCGTGACATGTTCCAAAACCATATGCTTCAGTTGCTGATGATGATTGGTTTGCATTTGCCAAAACGCTGCACACCGGAAGAAATTCAATTCAAAAAGCAAAAAATTGCTGAGGCACTTCGTCCGTTGACAAAAGAAAATATCGCTTCTGAAGTTGTTCGTGCGCAATATGCAGCAGGTGAGCTGCAAGGTTCCTCGGTTGTTGGATATTTGGACGAGCCTGGCATTCCAGCCGGATCTCAGAACGAGACCTATGTTGCCGCAAGACTTTGGATCGATGATCCATTCTGGAGCGAGGTTCCATTTTATATCCGTACAGGTAAACGCCTGGCTGAGAAATCCACCCGAATCGTTGTTGAGTTCAAGGCACCACTGAAGACCGGTCATGAATCCGAAAATACAACGGAACCTAACCTGCTGACGATTGAAATTGGTCCGGGAGAAAGCATTTCCCTTCAATTAAATGCGAAGAATCCATTGAACCATGGTGAAGTGGAACCAATGCATATGACCTTCAACTCAGGTAAACGTAACATCCCTGAAGCTTACGAGAATCTGATCTTTGATGCGATGCGTGGAGATTCCACCTTCTTTGCACACTGGAACGAAGTGGAGCTGGCATGGCAATGGGTACAACCGATTCAGGAAGCATTCGAAGCGGGCAGCGTGCCACTGGATACGTACAACGCAGGTTCGCATGGACCAGAGTCAGCAGATCGTCTGACCGCAGCAGACGGCTACCGTTGGTGGTAAGTGAAACGAAAAAGTGAGCATAAGAGAACACAATAGTAAAAACAACAGTTCAATCCGTTCTGCTCACAAATAATCATTTGCACAAATCCAAACAAACCTTTTCAAGTCAACAGGATATAGAACGAAATGTTTTATTCCCCTAGAGCTTGTACTCAGGAGCAAGTTGGATCGAATGTGCAAGATGCTGATATATACAGTATCTATTGTGAATTATACCGTTCCAATTTTGCATAAGCCCTTCCGGTTATGTGGCCGGAAGGCCGTGAAAATTTTTGAATATAGATTAGCTGTTCAGTTTTGGAAATGGTTGGCTTGAACGCTGAGAATGTAGTGTAGGGGACGAAATCGATTCTGTAGAAGCATAGCGTTCGCCTTTATCCCCGGATTTTCTCCTATATAGGAGATTCAAAAAATCTGGGGATAACAGCGATCAAAAGAACGATTCGTGACCGGAACGGTTACTTCGCCAAACGTTAAGCACTTATTTTTAATTTTGAACGCAAATAAAAATTAAACATTGTTCATAACAGGAGGATTTTGAAATGAAACTTGGACTTGTCGGATTAGGAAAAATGGGATTGAACCTGGGTAGAAACCTGATTGATCACAAACACGAAGTGGTTGCTTTTGACCTGAACGCTGAAGCAGTAAATGAAATGAAAGAATACGGCGCTGAAGGCGTATCTTCATACGCAGAGATGGTGGCTTCACTCGAATCCCCACGTGTATTGTGGATCATGGTCCCTCACAACGTGGTAGATGCTGTGCTGGCTGAAGTGAGCCCATTGTTGTCCAAAGGCGACATCATTATTGAAGCGGGTAACTCCCACTACAAAGAATCCATCCGTCGCTACGAAGAGATGAAACCTAAAGGCATTCACTACATGGATGCAGGTACATCTGGCGGTATGGAAGGCGCACGTAATGGCGCATGTTATATGATCGGTGGAGACCCAGAAGCTTGGGCAATCGTTGAACCGGCATTCAAAGATACTTCCGTGGAGAATGGCTACCTGTATGCTGGTAAAGCGGGCAGCGGTCACTTCCTCAAAATGGTTCACAATGGTATCGAGTACGGTATGATGGCATCCATCGGTGAAGGTTTTGACGTATTGGAGAAAAGTGGATTTGATTTCGACTTCGAACAAGTAGCACGCGTATGGAACAACGGTTCCGTTATCCGCTCTTGGTTGATGGAGCTGACAGAACGTGCCTTCTCCAAAGATGCAAACCTCGATGAGATTAAAGGCGTAATGCACTCTTCCGGTGAAGGACGTTGGACGGTTGAAACGGCATTTGACCTTCAAACCGCTACACCGGTTATTGCGTTGTCCTTGCTGATGCGTTATCGTTCCCTGGAAACAGATACATTCACAGGTAAAGTGGTAGCAGCATTGCGTAATGAATTTGGCGGTCACGCTGTAGAGAAAAATTAATTTTATATATAACTGTTAACATATGATGAGAATCGGGTAATGACTTATATCGTGTTTACGAATTCATCAAGTGGAGGGAACATATCATGAAATTTTTCTTGGATACAGGGAATGTGGAAGAAATCAAACGGATCGAACGTCTGGGTCTGGTGGATGGAGTCACGACTAACCCGTCTTTGATTGCCAAAGAAGGTCGCGTATTTAAAGAAGTCATTCAGGAGATCTGTGGCGTTGTTAAAGGCCCGGTCAGTGCTGAAGTCATCGGTCTCAAAGCCGAGGATATGTTGAAGGAAGCTTATGAAATTGCAGAATGGGCACCGAATGTAGTCATTAAATTGCCGATGACCGAAGATGGGCTGTACGCTTGTCATGAGTTGACGCAAAAAGGGATCAAAACCAATGTAACGCTGATTTTCTCCGCAGCACAGGGTCTGATGGCGGCGAAAGCCGGTGCAACCTACATCAGTCCATTCGTTGGTCGCCTGGATGATATTGCGGTGGATGGTATGAAATTGATTCGTGATCTGCGTCTGATTCTGGACATGTATGATCTGCCTTCCGAGATTATCGCAGCAAGCATTCGCAATATCAAACATGTAGAGGATGCAGCCCTTTCCGGTGCGCATATCGCCACCATTCCGGGTTCGCTTCTCCCGACACTTTGGAAACACCCACTGACGGACAGCGGGATTGAACGTTTCCTGAAAGACTGGGAATCTGTTCCGAAATAAAAGGATAGACATGGCCTGAATCTTTGGGTGGTCTGAACATAAAACCTTTTGCCTTGCAGAGTAATCTGCGGGTGAAAGGTTTTTTTATCTCTGTTTATGTAGTTTCCGATTCGAGGTTAGTTTAGCCAATGAGGAGTACTTGTCCCTTTCATGTTGTTGTTACTTTTTATCCAGTGTCCATGTGCTGTCCTTCTTTTTCGGGACAACGGTGCATAAGGTTAACATATAGCCTATAGCTCATCCCGTAGGGGAGGGACACTTCGATGATGAGAAGAAAATGGCGAAGCCGGAGACGCCGTAAGCCGCCAAGCGGCAAACGCAAAATGTGGTTGATCATTTTATTGGTCACCGCGTTTTGTTTGATGCAGGGCTTTGCTTATGTGGATAAAAAGATGAAGCCCCCCATCATGCACTTGGCCAAGATCAGAGTGAAGCAGATTGCGACCGAAGCGATCAACAAGGCGATTACAGCACAGGTTGCCGATGGCAAAACCAACGAAGGATTGATTGACTGGAAGACGGATACCGCCGGGAAAGTGTCCGGTTTCATGCTGAACTACAATGAGCATATGCGAATCACTGCAAGTACGATGAATATTGTGCAATCTACGTTGCAGAATGTACACATGTTAAAAGAAAAAATCCCGCTGGGGCAGGCGCTGGGCAGTCCGGTGTTGGCTTCATTTGGCCCGAGTATACCGGTTCGTATTGAGCCCCAAGGTGCTGTCAAAGTGGATCTGAACACCCGTCAACAGAATGCGGGTATTAACATGATTTTGGTGGAAGTGTACATTCACATCATTGCTGAGGTCGCGGTCGTGGTGCCCTTCGACATGGAACCCGAAACGGTCGATACGGAAATCCCGATTTCCTACCTTTTGGTTGTCGGGGATGTGCCAATGTATTATTACGATAATCAGGGCAAGCCAGTGGGCAGTAACGGCAGTAATGCCCCAGCTATTGCGCTGCCATCAGGTCATACGGGTGTATCAAGCGGTAATGGAGTAACTACGAATCCCCCTGGCCAGAATCAGCAACAGACGCCGTCAGACCATTTGCAAGGGAATGAACTTGAAATTGAGCCGGATGATCTGCCTGATGTGAATGGGGGATTGCAGCTCAATAAGGACGCGCTCCCATGATACACACAAATTTGAATTGCAAAGCAAAGAAAGGGGCCTCTATTAAAGAGGTCCCTTTTTCGCTTTGCTGATCGTGCATATCCTCGTCTCACTTGCTTTTCTTGCTCTTTTGTTTGCGTTCATCCTGTTCCCAATGTTTCAGCTGTGGATAAGGATCAAACGACCATTCGTGCAGTCCGCTGTCGCGATAGATCCCATAGTGCAGATGTGGAGGGAATTTGCCCTGTGTTCCAGGTTTCCCGTAACCCGAACTGCCAACCCAACCTACGACCTGACCGGGGATCACAACTTCACCGATGCGTGCACTTTTGTCAAAACCCGAAAGGTGGGCGTAATAGTGATAATGATTGTTCAAATCACGGATTCCGATGCGCCAGCCACCAAACGGATTCCAGCCTTTGATTTCCACGACCCCGTAACAGGTACTGCGCACAGGCAGGCCATGTGGAGCGAAAATATCTGTTCCCTCATGAATGCGATAACCGCCCCAGCTTCTTTTTGTCCCCCAGGTACTGCGATAGGAGTAGTTGGTTCCGAGCGGGACCGGAAAGGCATGTCCGAATAGATCCAGATTGTCAAAATGCTCATATAACTTCGCGAATTGCTGTATCCGTTGCACAGCACGGGAGTTGTGATAATATTCCCACAAGGCAATGTTGAAGTCCTCTTGTTTGTTTCCGTAACCTTGAATAACAGAAGCCATGCTGTACAGCACATCCTGATCATTGTTGGCATCCGCTATACCGTCTCCTGAACCATCACGTCCATATCCTTTGAAAAAAAGAATGGATTCCGGATGTTGATCCGTCTCATCGGGATTTAGCCATCCTCTCCAGGCCGGAGGGGTCATGAAGATACCCGTAAGCCGCTCCGGATGCTTGCGATCCTTTGGATGTGCACGAGTAATCGTTCGTTCATACTGATCAATGGCAGCAAGCCTGTACCAGGGAATCTGGGTCATCTGACCAATGGTTTCATATAAATGGCGACGTGCAGCGAAAATTTCTGCGGGTTTTAACTCGGCAGCCTGTGGTTTGGGAGCGGCCTGGGCGGGTTCACCGTAAACTTCAACAGGCAAGAATGGGAGAAGCAGAGTACCTGCAAGTAATGTTTTGATCCAAAAGCGGTACGTGTGCCTGAAGGTCAAGCGTTGTTGCACTGGGAAGCAACCCCTTTCCATTAGAATGATACAAGGTACCCGATGAACCAAGCTAAAGGTTAGCGTTCTTCAAAAGTTCTCATTTTATCCATGTAAGCTCTTGGGGGGGGAATCCAATTATACAAATTGTCCATATCGGGCATGAATGCACAAGATGTGACAAATGGGGGTTTTTCCAGCGCTTTCATGGTATAATATGTTCCGAGCAACAGCCTAACTTCAGTAGAAAGAAGGTTTATGCATTGGCTAAACGTGTTAAAGAACCGAAGCCGGATTGGATTCGGATCAAATTGACAACCGGCGATAACTATCAGGAAATGAAAACGATGATGCGTTCCAAAACGCTGCATACGGTATGTGAGGAAGCACGGTGTCCGAATATTTATGAATGCTGGGCCAATCGAACGGCCACTTTTATGATTTTGGGCGACATTTGCACAAGGGCATGCCGTTTTTGCGCGGTGAATACAGGCTTGCCAACGGAGCTTGATTTGCAGGAACCAGAACGTGTGGCGGAAGCAGCAGAGCAGATGAATCTGCAACACTGCGTAATTACAAGTGTAGCCCGTGATGACCTGAAGGATGGGGGAGCTACGATTTTTGCAGAGACCGTGAAGGCCGTAAGACGACGGTTGCCATTGTGTAGCGTTGAAGTACTCATTCCAGACTTTCTGGGCGATCGGGAATCTTTGCAGATTGTAATGGATGCCAAACCTGACATTCTGAATCACAATATTGAGACGGTTGAGCGGTTGTCAGACAAAGTGCGTGCCAAGGCGAAATATAAACGTTCACTGGAATTGCTTGCTCGTGCCAAAGAAATGCAACCTAACATCCCTACGAAATCAAGCATTATGCTTGGTGTAGGTGAGGAATATAATGAAATTTTATCAACAATGGATGATCTTCGTGCGGTGAACTGTGATATTATGACGATTGGTCAATATTTGCAGCCATCGGAGAAACATCTGTATGTTGAAAAGTATTATCCGCCAGAGGAGTTTGCTGCATTGAAACAGGAAGGATTAAAACGTGGGTTCAGCCACGTCGAATCCGGCCCGATGGTACGCAGCTCCTACCATGCGCATGAACAGGTGAAATCGGCTACCAAACATGCTGAACAGGCGGCAACACACGCGTGATGGAGGATACCGGATTGGAAGAAGAAAAAATCACAGAACAGATTCAGGACCAACTTCAGGAGCAGATCCAGGAGCCGGTTCAGGAATCAGTTGTTGAATCAGTTGAGGAAAAGCCCAAAGAACCGGTCATTGTACAGATCGGCGGCAAAAATTATGAAATCGTCCAGAACCACAAAGAGGGCTGGAATCCAGAGGTTTTCCGTGATCGTTACAGTGAAGTGCTGGAGCGTTATGATTATATTATCGGAGACTGGGGTTATAGCCAGTTGAGGTTAAAAGGTTTTTACCGTGATAACCATCCAAAAGCAACGAAGGATTCCACGATTGCCAGTATGGTGGATTATATCAATGAATATTGTAACTTTGGCTGTGCGTACTTTGTGCTTCAGAAGAGCAAGGATCAACCTCAAGCCAAAGCAAAAAGCGGTTCCTGAGAAGGACCGCTTTTTTGGTGTGTTTATTTTAGTCAAGAAATGCCGTGCGAACCCGGTTCCAGAATGGATAAGGGCGGAAACGTGCGAAACTGACCTTGTGACTGGATACCTGACAACGGACGGAGATCAGATCCTCCACCATCACATTCACATGATCAATCGTCATCAATAACCGCTGATCCTTACGGGAGAAAATATCACAATGATGATGCTTGGGCAAAATAACCGGTGAACCAAGTGTACGATAGACCCGGTTATTAATCGATGCAATCTCCGCAATCTGAATCGCCTCGATGGTTGGATGAACCATGGCACCGCCAAGGGCCTTGTTGTATGCCGTGCTGCCTGATGGCGTGGATACACAGATGCCATCCCCACGGAACATCTCAAATGTCACATCGTTAATATCGACCTGGGCTACGACGGTACCGTCTACACCTTTTAACGTAAATTCATTAAGGGCGATGTAAGAGGAATTCCCCGACTTTTTACGAATCTCAAGCTCCAAGAGTGGGTATTGTACAATACGTGGTTTGAGACGCTCCGGATCTCCCTTGCCACTCATCAGCCTGACTAACTCCCGTAATTCTTCCTTCTTCCAATCGGCGTAAAAGCCGAGATGGCCTGTATGAACCCCAACAAAAGCAATATCCGGAATACGGTCGATGAAATTGTGAAATGCCTGTAGCATCGTACCATCGCCCCCGATGGAGATAACAATCTCCGGCGATTCTGCATCCAGCTTGAACCCTTCTTCCTTCGCCAGCGCGTGAAACTGCTGACTGAGATCAATCGATAACTGGTCTCCGCGGTCTTGAACATAGTATCTCAAGATGAAAGCTCCTTTGTGGTCATTATACTACCGATGATAATCAATTCCGCGGAAGAACACAACGTTTGGGCGCATATTCAGTTAAATATAGATGAATCGTTCACTTATTTTTTGGTATGTCGTCTAGGCTTGAGAATGGAACTTAATATCGCAAGGAATAACAACAACACGATGAGGCTTACAAAAACAATCATTCCGGATAAGAAAATCAGTCCCCAGTCCGGTGTATACGTTGATAACGATGGGATGAAACCGGGCTCCATGAGAACGGGTGAAGAGGAACGTCCCATCATGGGTGTCCACAAGAGCAGGACCAGCACAGGTGCGATTAGCGCATGAATGGCTCTGGCAAATAGAAAGGGACCATATCTCATGGGTGTGTTGCTAAGGACACTCATAATCTGTGCATGGACGGATAATCCGCCCCAGGAGAGAACAAAGGCTGCTGCTGCTACTTTATAGACGAGAGGGATGGATGCCCCGGCACTCCCAGCCTCTTTGTTCCCCAGCGTTACTTCAAATAGTCCACCGACCAAGCTAGGAGATAAAGATGGAGGCAGTCCGCTATGTCGTAACAATTGCTCGGTTATGCCGTATAATCCGCCAAGCCAACCGGTCTGGACAAGCAGCTCCATCATGACCGAGAAGAATACAACCAGCCCTCCTACGATAATAATAAGGCGAAGGGATGAGGAGACTGCCTGGCGCAGCAGTTCACCAAATGCCCGTCCGTCAGCTTTTCTTGCTTCGTGCATCGCATAGATGGCCCGGACCAGTCTGTTTCTAGGTATCTCCTCCGATGGAGATCCAGAAGAACTGTCTGGGTGTGAGCCTTTGGCTGTACCCCCGTGAAAACGCATGAGCATACCCACCAGAAAAGCTGCAGCGTAATGGCTCGCAACCAATACTGGAGCAATGGCGACATTATGGAAGAACCCAACCGATACCGCTCCAATCATGAAGATCGGATCGGATGATGTAGTGAAGGCAACGAGCCGTTCTCCTTCTTCCCGGGTAACCAGCTTTTGTTCCCATAACTGAGCGGTCAGTTTCGCCCCTGTAGGATAACCGGATGCACAGCTCACGGCAAATACAAAACCACCGCTTCCGGGAACACGAAACAATGGACGCATCAGTGGATTCAGCAAGGTACCTAGAAAATGAACAATGCCAAAGCCGAGCAGCAGCTCGGACAGCACCAAAAAAGGAAAAAGGGAGGGAAACAATACGTCCCACCAGATGGACAGTCCACGTACACCTGCATGCCAGGTTTCCGCTGGATACAAGACCATTAACACACAAAGGATCAGGAGAGCGAGTGTGACCAGGACATGGGTGAGTCGTTGTGAAGCAGCCATGAATTCTTCTCCTTTATATTTGGAATGGTCGGTGTGCAGAAGTCTGTGATGTTATTGCCATCAATATATGAAAAAAAGTGGACAAACAGTACAAAATTATACGCAGAAAGCGCTTGCAAAAGTGGCTGTGTTTTTGAGTGATGTGTGCTAAAATGAGAAAAACGCCTGAACGTCACCTAATTGTCTCCAAGGTGGAATTCAATTCGGATGGAGTGATGATCATGAGTCTTGTCACCGGAATCCTGGTCTGTGCTTTTGTATATGTGATACGTGCCTCGCTGGTACGCTCTGAGGAAGAGGACTGGCGGAGTTATTAATGAAATATCTAGTGCGCCAACCCAAGCGGTTGGCGCTTTTTTTGTGTTATGTTTCGAATAAGGTCCTATATACAGATGGCAGGTTACATGTCCTGATGATTTCATGTTATATAGGACTTTTTGGTTTTTTTTGATAGAATGGAGATAAAGGCTTTTGTGGCCTGGATATTGTTACTGTTTTCACAATGTTCACGGAACGTGTAATATATGGCAAAATTCGACATCAGAAAGGGGAATCAGACGAATGAATCCCAGTTTGAGTATTTATGATAATCTTGGCGGTGAGAAAGGTGTTCGCGCACTGGTCGAGGCTTTCTATCCGATCGTTCAGCAGAATGAGCAGCTGGCTCCGCTTTTCCCGGAAGATATTCAGCCGGTCATCGACAAGCAGTATATGTTTTTGTCTCAGTTTTTTGGAGGACCAGGGCTGTTTTCCGAGGCGTTTGGACATCCGATGATGCGTGCCCGTCATATGCATTTTGAAGTGACGGTTGAACGGGCTGAGGCTTGGCTTGCATGTATGGATCAAGCCTTAACACAGATTGGTGTGGAGGAGCCCTTGCATTCGTTTATCCTGCAGCGTTTATCCGGGCCTGCACATCATTTTGTGAATACACCGTAGATCCGAATATGATTATAAGCGTACGGGAGAGGGATGGAAGAGATTGGAATTAGAGCCGCTGTATAGGGTGAAAGTGACCTGCCATTATTGCGAAACCGAGTATGAAACCTCACGGGTAAGACCGAGTTTGAAAAGGCCCTACCGGACGGATTCGGATTTTTGTGCTTACTACAAGCTGGAGAATCCAGATTTTTATGTGGTTCGCATCTGTCCGCAGTGCGGGTTTGCCACGACGGAGAACGCAACGGAGCATTTAAATGATGCTCAGCGCAAGGCTTTTAAGGAACAGATCGGTAACCGCTGGGTTAAACGTGATTATAGCGGAGCACGAACATTGGAACAGGCGTTGGCAACGTACAAGCTTGCCTTGCTGTGCGCACAGGTTATCCGGGAGAAAGATCGTGTCGTCGCTGGTCTGCTGCATCATATAGCTTGGTTGTATCGTTATATGGAGGACCATGCACAGGAACATCGTTTTCTTGAATTTAGCCTGGAAGCCTATGTGAAGGTGTTCGAACGTGAAGGAACGGGTGGCAATGAAGCCAAACTGTTGTATTTGCTCGGGGAATTGAACCGCAGGGTAGGACGGTTTAATGAAGCAGTGCAATGGTTCAGCAAGGTCATTCATGACAAGCGGATCACAGATGCGGCCATGATTCGTGCTTCAAGGGAACAGTGGGCCGTGCTGCGTGAGCAGATGATTTCAAGTAAGTTGGAACTCCCTGAAGAGATGCTGGAAACAGACAAAGAGGCTGCAAAGCGCAGCCCCCTCTAGGTTGATCTTACATTAGTTACGGACAGGACGGCTGGATAACAAATAGTCACTGTCGTTGTCGATCACGGTCATGCTTGTATTACAGCAGGGAAAGACCAGTAATTTCTTTTTGCCTTCGCGAATGAGCACAAGCTCTTTGGGTTTGAGGGGGAGCAGCACGTTGCTTGCGTGACAGTAGGGACATTGCTGTACATAGATGTCTCCCATCACAATATCGTAAGGCCAGCTGTTCTCAAACGGAATCATTCTTGTTCGCCTTCTGGTGCGGAAGGTTTGGAGGTTTCTTGTTTGGCGAGTTCCGCAATCTTCTGCATCAGGATATGTTGGGGCATGTGCATCAGGTGCTCCAAAGGTACGCCCAGGGATTCTGCTAATTTGACGGCTGTATCAGCCGATACTTGTAAAGGTTTCATACGTTTACCTCCTGAAGGTTGCTATAAGTATTTCTCTAGTATAGAGATATGGCTGACAGAAAACCAGTTTTTAATTCAATCCTAACCATCCAATTTATAGAGAGAGGTGCCTTATTAAATGAAAACGCCATTACACCCCGTATGGGACCTGGAGTCCATTTTTAGTGGAGGTTCTTCCTCCGAGACATTTGCTACGTATCTGATTGAACTGGAAGAGGATGTACGTAAACTGCAACATCTGCTGAACGAAACAGATGCACCGACATCATTAGAAGAGACGGCTGCATTTGATCCGATTTTGGAACTACTGCAAAGCTGTTATATCCGCATATCGGAAGGATCTGCGTTTGTATCCTGCCTCTCATCGCAAAACCAGAAGGACAAAAAGGCAACGCAGCTTCAAGGCGCCATCAGTTCCCTTGGTGCGATGCTGAACGGCAGCAAATCGAAGTTTGATAATACACTCAGTCAGACATCGGATTCGGTGTGGGACGCTTGGATTGCTCGGGAAGATATTCAGCTGCTGGCATTTGTACTGAACGAGAGTCGCACGCTGGCTCGTGAGAAGCTGTCGCCTGAACTGGAAGGCCTTGCACTGGATCTGGGTGTGGATGGTTACCATGGTTGGGGCAAATTCTATAACACGATTGTCAGCAAGGTGAACATTCCATTTGAGCAAGATGGGGAAACGGTGATGCTCTCCGCAGGACAGGCTGCCAACAAGCTGAGCGATAGTGATCGGAATGTACGCGAGACGGTATTCGCAAACTGGGAGCAAGCTTGGACTGATGTCGAAGATTTCTGTGCTGACACGCTGAATCACCTCGCGGGATTCCGTCTGAAGTTATATGAGAAACGTGGCTGGGATGATATCCTCAAAGAACCTCTGGCCATCAACCGGATGTCACGTCAGACATTGGATACGATGTGGGATGTGATTAATGGTGCCAAACCTGCACTTGTTCAATATCTGGAGCGCAAGGCAGAACTGCTGGGGGTAGACAAGCTCAGCTGGAGCGACGTAGATGCGCCTGTAGGTAAATCAAGTGGCAAAATCACTTACGATGAGGCAGCCATCAATATTGTTGAACAGTTTGCCAAGTTCAGTCCTAAACTTTCCTCGTTTGCAGAGATGGCTTTTGAGAAACGCTGGATCGAAGCAGAAGACCGTCCTGGCAAGCGTCCAGGCGGATTCTGTACGTCTTTGCCACTTAGCAAAGCAACCCGAATTTTCATGACCTTCTCCGGGACACCATCTAATGTGTCGACTCTTGCGCATGAACTTGGGCATGGATATCATCAACACATTATGGAAGAGTTGCCTGCATTGAATCAACGTTATGCGATGAATGTGGCTGAGACAGCGTCCACGTTTGCTGAACTGATTGTAGCAGATGCCCTGGTGCAGGCGGCAACAGATGAGCAAGAGAAGCTGGCTTTGCTGGAAGACAAGATACAGCGAAGTGTGGCTTTCTTTATGAACATCCATGCCCGGTTCCTGTTTGAGAATCGTTTCTATGAACAACGCAAAAAAGGTCTGGTCAACGCGGATGAATTATCCAAATTAATGGTGGAGGCGCAACAGGAAGCGTTCTGCGGTGTACTTGCATCAGATCATCCTCATTTCTGGGCATCCAAACTGCATTTCTATCTGACGGGTGTGCCATTCTATAATTTCCCATACACGTTCGGTTATATGTTCAGTGCAGGAATCTATGCGAGAGCACAGCAAGAAGGAACGGCATTTGCAGATAAATACGATGATTTGTTGCGGGATACAGGGCGTATGACGGTCGAAGAACTTGCTCAGAAACATCTGGGTACGGACCTGACACAACCGGAATTCTGGCAAAATGCTGCGGACTTGGTTATTGCCGATATTGAGCAGTTTCTGCAGATGACAGCAACCGAAAAATAGGTTGAATATATATGAAAAGGCTGCAATTCCGTGTTAACAGACACAGGATTGCAGCCTCTTTTTGTTCGCAATTCTAATTTTTAAGGTTTAAATATTTTGTCGCAAATGAAAGAAAAAGCTCAGTTTAAGGGAGTGGAATGGCAATTAATTGTGCAAATCATAGTTAGAAATACCCAACTTTGCCTTTCTTTGTTGAATGAGCACATATGATGTCATATAATGAGTCGTAAGTCCTTGCTGTATAGGACTATAAGCATATAAGGAGAGTGTTAATATGAAAATTAATGAGCTTTCATTAGCGAGACAGTTGGATCTGGTATTCAAAGAACTTGATAATGAGTTATCAGGGTTAGATTCAGGGGTAGTTTTTGTGCAAATACGAAACAACGTAATTGGGAAGTTCGGTATTCGACATAATCCGATAGCTGGACGAGATGGGCAGATGGATGTGGAGGAAGGGGGGCTAAACGTAACCCAGAGAACTTCTTTCCGGGCGATGGCGCTGGAGACGTTGAAATTCAAACGTAATTGGACACATGGCGAAATATCGTACGACTTCACAGTAAGACAAGGTATGATTTTGGTAGATGCAACGATGGAGTCTAATTACAATATGGCGAGCCTGATGATTCGTTACCCTAGAACCAATACATACAAGGATTCAGATATGGAGTCGACCTCCTAATTAGTTGCACAAGAGAAAGCGGCACTTCCGAAGAAGGCCGCTTTTACTTTTGGATTCTGCTTACTTAGGCTCAAGCAATAATTACGAGCTTACGAACGACCCGATAATTGCTGCTCAGCGATTTGCACCAGACGTTTAGTGATGTATCCACCCAGAGAACCTGTCTCACGGGAAGTATAGTTACCGTAGTAACCATCTTGTGGAATAGTTACACCCAGCTCTTGAGCAGCTTCAATTTTCAATTGTTGCAATGCTGCTGTTGCTTGGGGAACGACCAGGTTGTTGGAGCGGCTACCGCTACCTTGGTTTTGACTTCCGTACATATGTGTCACCTCCTTATGGGTTGGTGATGTTAGTATGGTTAGAGAATACGGAAATATACATGATATGGCGTAAGGGAAAATATGGATAACTATCAGTGCACAGGACACATAAAAAAGCCGACCCAATGCGGGTCGGCAAGTTGTATTTGGATATCAAAATATAGGGTGATATGCGTAAAAGCAAAATAGAGCATGATCAGCTCGCTTAGTCTGTAGGAGGTATAACCTCAATACGTGTAAATAACTCAACAGGCTGTTCCGGTTCCAAGCGAATCAACCCGGTTTGTTCATCCGATAAAGCCAAATTAGGTGCATCCGGGAGCCAAGTGTACGGTTCAATGCACAAGAACTGATCGGATTCACCTTTGGTAAAGAGAACCCAATGTTTGAAAAATGTTTCATCTGCTGAATATTTCAATGTATATCCATCTTGCCTGCGTAAGTAAGCCGTAGCCGGTTCACCTTCGGTAGCTTTCAACAGGGTATCCCAGTTACGTCTCTGCAAATTGATGCCTTCGTTCAGAGCAGACCATTCACCCAGGGATTCCAGTTCACCTGTCGGTAGTTGTTCTTCATTCTGTCCGTATATTCCGGAAACAGGAAGTTGCAGTGTCCAGTCGGCAGGTTTGCCGTCTAACAAAAACCATGTATGATATCCCATCCCAAAAGGAGCAGGCGTTGAGCTCAGATTGGTGACTCGCAGACGCTGGCTAAATACAGCGTTTTGCAGACTGAACGTCATCTCAAGTTTTAGGGGAATCGGGAATTGGGCCATCCAATGCTCTTCATTTTTGGTCAGTAATTCAGTCGTAATTGCACAGCCGTCTTCATCTTCCTCAATGTCACTGACACACCAGGATTGGGTACGGTGGAGACCGTGAATATGGTTGTCATTCGCCGTGTTCTGATCGAACTGGTAACGAACGCCTTCATATTCGAATTGTCCACGATGAATGCGCCCTGGTGGAATCAGGAGAGGAACGCCAAAATGGTACGGCTTCTGCAGATAAAAGGCAAGATCGTCTTCATCCGGACGGCGGACGACATCTCTGTCCTGCACTAAATCGCGAATAGAAATAATATTATTTCCAAGACGCGGCAGCAGGGTGATTTCCAATTCACGGCTATGTAGGATATACGTGTCGTAACCATTCCATTGGCCTTTGGTCACTTGTTTCATATCGATGCTCCTTTTCCCACTTGAAATCTGTCTGCAAGCAGTTGTGATGAAGCTACTGCTACAGGCGTGTCGTTGTGTACATGCCAGCTATTTCCTGCGCTATTTTGTGTGAAGTAGGCAACAGGATAAGCAATTCCATCATAACAGATTTTGATGTCTCGGGTAAAAAAGTTCAACTCATTTTGACATTCACGCCTGTGCGCATTAAGATGGAACTCTGAAAGCATTTATTAGAATTAAATGACATGAAATCGATGACAGGGATAAGTAGGCCAAGAGAATCCTCTCCAGAAAGCCGGTGGTTGATGTGAACCGGTGTGAGCTCTTTACCGAATGGACCCTTGAGTGTAGGTTTGAACAGGTTAAGCCAGAGATGGGCTTGCCCCACTAGAGTCTGCCGTATAATCCACGTTACGGAACAATGAAGGCATTTCTTCAGCTTGACTTGATTTCAGGGTCAGGAGCAATCGAAGAAAAGCGAATAAGGGTGGCACCACGGTCTCACGTCCCTTGCGGATGTGGGGCCTTTTTGCGTTCGCAGAGAATGGCAGGAGTTTTTTATATACAATCAGGGAGGCGTTATGTGTAATGAAAACAGTACTTTCAGGTATTCAGCCAAGCGGTAAGCTCACATTGGGTAACTATATTGGTGCAATCAAAAATTTTGTAAAACTCCAGCATGACTATCAATGTCATTTCATGGTGGTTGATCTTCATGCCATCACCGTGGCTCAGGAGCCAGCAGCATTGCGTGAACAGTCGGAAGCGGTAGCTGCGCTGTTTATTGCAGCAGGCATTGATCCGTCGAAATCTAACGTATTTCTGCAATCCCATGTACCGCAGCACGCGGAATTGGGCTGGTTGATGACAACGCTGACCTCCATGGGTGAGCTTGAACGCATGACTCAGTTTAAGGATAAATCATCCGGTAAAGATTCCGTTGGTGCCGGACTGTTTGTGTATCCATCATTAATGGCGGCTGATATTTTGTTATACAATGCTGACCTTGTACCAGTAGGTGAGGACCAGAAGCAGCATCTGGAACTGACACGTGATCTGGCAGGACGTTTTAACCACCGTTATGGGGAGTACTTCACCATTCCAGATCCGTATATTCCGCAGGTGGGTGCACGGGTAATGTCACTTGATGATGCCTCTTCGAAAATGAGCAAAAGTAACCCTAACGCTGGCAGCTATATTGCCCTGCTGGATCCGCCGGATGTGATTCGCAAAAAAATCAGCCGTGCCACTACAGATTCGGGACGTGAAGTCGTATATGATCCGGCAAACAAACCGGAAGTCAGCAATCTGATGAGTATTTATGCTGAATGTGCAGGTATGACGCTTAAGGAAGTAGCTGAGCGTTATGAAGGCAAGATGTATGGTCCGTTCAAAAAGGAACTGGCTGAAGTGGTTGTATCTGTGATTGAACCGCTGCAACAACGATATAATGAGATTCGTGAGTCTGGCGAATTGGCGGATGTTCTGGATACGTCAGCCCGTCGTGCAGAAGAAGTTGCTGCTCAAACGTTGGATGCAGTGAAAGAACGTATGGGATTTGTTCCGAGACGTAAACAGTAGCCCTGAACAAGATCTTCATTTCATGCAATGAATAGTTAACATAAATAAAGAGGAGCCCTATTGAAGGACTCCTCTTTATTTGTGCGTTCATTATTGAACTATCAAATGACTTAATCAAGAAGTGGGCTCTGAAGCAGCCGAACGAACTTCCTGACGTTCTTTTTTGGCACGAATCACAAATCCCCAGCCAATGTTGGCAATGGACAGGACAAACAGTAGTGCAGCAAACCAACCGGAGTAGGAGATCATAATTGCTGAAACCGTTAACAAGATAATCGAAGAGAATGCGAACCATAAAGACAAGCCTTTACTCATTGGGAAAAACCTCCATCTACAAATTTAGTAAAACTCCGTATAACCTGTAGCCTACGAGCCATAATAATCTTGCAAGCTTGCAATTACATTACAGACACAGATTGAAGGGAGATTATAAATATGGCTCAAGGATCTCGTTCTAACAACTTGGTGGTACCTCAGGCAAATTCAGCACTGCAACAATTGAAAATCGAGGCTGCACAGGAACTGGGTGTAACTATCCCACAAGACGGTTACTATGGTAACTACACTTCCCGTGAAACAGGATCTTTGGGTGGATATATCACCAAACGTCTGGTACAAATCGCTGAGCAGTCTCTGGCTGGGTCTGGCAAATAATTTATTTTAACCAACAGCAACAAAACAGGATAAACGGAAAGCCCGGAGCGGAAACGCTCCGGGCTTTCTCGCGTATCAGTTCCTATGTCTGATTGTGCCTTGCCATGCTCACTTCGTCAAGGGCGTGCAGATAAAAGTTTTTTATCCATTTTCTCATCGCTTAACCAGCCTACATACGTATCAATCGTCTCAAAATTCCGATCCATCACAATCACAGCGACAAATGGATATTGTTTCCGGTGTCGATAACGTACATCTGCCCAGCGGACCTTGTAACCAGCAGGCAGTTCTTCAACCTCTGCCACCGCATAGGAGGTGAAATAGAGGAAGGCACTGACTTCCGGCGATTTGCGTGAAGCAGCAACGGCCGCGTGAGTAGAAGACGAGGCGTGCAGACTCCATACCAGATTAGAACCATCCATTTTACCGATCACATAACTGCCGTCCTCAACTCGTTTAACCACATGCCAGCGGTTCCAGGATATCGTTGGAATGACGATGTATCTTGCCTGCTCTGGGCTGTTGTCGAGACGTCTAACTTTTCTGACTGCTTGTGCACGAGCAATCGTTCGCCATATATAATATAAACCGGTCAAACTATACAACGTAACGAAGAGTGGTGCAGGGGCGATCAGATCAAAGGCCCATAACAGGATAGCTATGACATGTGTAGTGAATAGAAACGGATCAAAAATATGAATGATGTTCCAGGCGATCCAGCGTTCCGTAAAAGGCCGGGCGGCTTGGGTTCCATAGGTGTTGAACAGATCGGTGAATACGTGAAAGCCTACGGCCACAGCGGTCCAGGTGGCAACGTGTCCAATAGGGACACCAGGGAATATCAGTGCAATGACGCCGGTGATGAGCAAAACCCATAACAGGAGAAATGGCAGAGAGTGTGACAAGCCCCGATGATTCCGAATGTAAAGCGAATTGCTTTTGAGACGTAACGCAGTATCAATGTCAGGGGCCTGGGAACCGGCGATCGTGCCAACCATTACCGCAGCTGCAAGCATGGGACTCGCCGCGACGACAGGATCGACATAAGCCAGACCGGCTAGACCAATCCCCATGACAAAATGTGTAGAGGTATCCATAAACGTCTCCTTTGTGTGGTATATCGTTCTAAGGCATATTACTTCTCTATCTAGGTGATACCCATATATAGTGTATAATATCCGTTTGTCAGGATGCAAAACATCCCTAATTTCAAAGTTATGACAATTTCCTGTGCCATACCCAATAAATGTACGTAGTTTGTCAAACTATTTTGGCATTTCCTATGATAAACTTTATATCGGATACAGTGAGAAAATCGCCAGAGAACGTACGATACTATTCGAATGATATACAATGCTAAAATAATTTATGGGCATTGTTCCTTTAAACCGTTACAATAATATAGAATCTCATAAAAAGTAGGTTTCTTTGAATACATATGTCACAGTAGATGGATAAAGCGAAACGGACGTGATTTTGGATTCACATATGTATGCGTATTCATAAGAAAAGATGCAGAAGGGACGAGGAAGATGCTGAAAAAGTACAAATGGACATGGATGCTGCTCGGGCTCGCACTGATTATGGCTGTGTATCTGATGTGGGGCACCGTATTTGCCAGTAAGGAAAAATTACCCGAGATTCGTGAAATCCAATCCTTTTCTATGGAAAATGTAGATGGCAGTACAGTATCGCTGGAGGATACTCAAGGGAAAGTCCGCTTGTTCTACTTTTATTTCACCAGTTGTCCGGATGTCTGCCCTATTACGACCTTTACGTTATCCCAGGTGCAGGATCTGTTGAAAGAGGACGACACCTTTGGTAAAGATGTCTCATTTGTATCTATTTCATTCGACCCGAAAGTCGATACAAGAGAGAAGATTAAGACGTTTGCGGACCGCTTCCACGCGGATTATTCCGGATGGTACTTCTTGCGAGGGGATATGGACAAAACAAAACAGTTCGCCAGGGAATCATTCCAGATCCTGATCGATGGGGAGAGTAAGGATGATTTTGCCCATATGAATATGATTGGTCTGGTGGATGAGAACAACCAGCTACGCAAGGTATATAATGCATTTAATACAGAGGACGTTGTGCCTGCTGTCATTGCCGAGGATATTCGCAATCTGATTAAGGAATAATCATCTGATCATCATACTGTAAAGGCTGCCTCTGGTTGGATATCAATCCAAAGGCAGCCTTTTGGTATTTCATTTTAATAGGAAGGATGTTCAGGGTATTGGATGTATGTCTCTAACCCGGCCTTCTCCAGCTGGGCAATGATATACTCATCAGGTGTTCCTTCCACACCCGCATATCCTCGTCGTGTATACATCTGTACTGCATCCGGGAAAGCATCCCGAAGTACACCTCTAATTTTTTTGCCGGAACTGTCATTATCCATAAATAAAAAGACTTCATCATAACCGACCTGCTTGCGCAGAGTCTCCAGCTTGAGGGAATTAAGTGTTCCAAACGTACATAGAATGTTGATTTCGGGTCCAACCAGACGTTTCAGTTTGCTTCGGTCATTCTTACCTTCCACAATGACATGAATAGGCATGATATTCACCTCTTGTTCGAGAGCTTATGTCGACATTCCCCGGGAAATGTTGCAGCGAAAATCGACTGATTATATAAAATGGACTCCTTTCTTTACACGACTGCTAACTGGTTAGAACAAAACATCAAGTTTGAGGTCTTATTTCATAAATGCATCATTAGGTCAGTAATAGCTTTAGTGGCCGTTCCGGTTACGGATCGTTCTTCCGATCGCTGTTGTCTCCATATATTTCTGATTTGCTTTTATAAAGTTAATATTTGGAGACAGCTTATGCTTTCGAAGCAGCTTTCTTACAGAAAGCTTTTAGGCGAACGCTACCGCTTCTTCAAAATCGATTCCGTCCCCTTCACTACTTTTGGCTAATTGTTCAACCTTAATGATCTTCAATAAGATAAAACCTTCGGTGATTGTAAAAGATAGATTTCCCAGTTAGCTTTTATTAACGTGTAAAACGTTAGTCCATTTTATATAGTTTAGCTGTAAATGGGGGAATGATGCAAAGCTAATGAAAATACTGGCCTAATTGATGCCATTACGGTAAGGACACAGAGTCTGATCGGAATTTAATTCAATATACTTTTCGGATCGGACAGGGGAGCTTCGCGTCTGGATGTATAGTATGGAAGCAGCAACATACCAATCATTAACAAAAGAAACGCGATGAAATAGGGTGATAACCCGACACGAAGTTGCCCGGCTGTGATGGGGCCGATGAAAGAGCCGATGGAGGTGGCAATGGATTGCAACGAGAAAATGCGGCCCAACTTGCTTCCTCCGCTCAGACGGATAAATAGGGTTGCCATAGCTGGAAAGATGATGCCTTTGGACATCCCAAGTACAAATAATACAGTAGACAACGGAACTTGCGGAATGGCTGCCATCACAAAAAAACACAAGGACATTAACAGCACGCCCGCAACCAGACGCAGCTTGGGGGAATACCGGTTGAGGAATAACATGCTGAGTGTGAAGAGTGCCCCAATACTTATTATAGAGAACAGCAGTCCGGTAGACATGATGGACGATTGTCCTCCGCCCCGCAGGGGTAATTCGAAGAAGAGAATCCCTTGGGCACAGGCAATCACCAGAGGCAAGGCGAAGTATCGCCAGGACACCGGCAGGAATGCGCTTGTGGCATCTGCTGGTGAAGCGTCAGGTTTAGCAGGTACCGTTACTTTCTCATGCTGTTTGACGATACCACGAGGCATGGTCATGAAAGCAATGACACCTGTGAGAATAAGCAGATAGCCCAATCCTGAGAATGTAGCAGAAAATCCCATGGAACCCACAATGATCGCACCGGCTGCTGGTGATACGACAGACGCGAGGGTATGCACTACCCCGTGACCCGACATATACTTCCCCTGTTTCACCGGATCGCTGGATAACTGTGCAAGCAGAGCGAGACATGCAGGAGACAGGAAGGCCAGTACAAAACCGCTGATGGAACGCAGCGCCAGCAGTTGCCATGGTGTCTGGACATAGGCTTGCAGGAGCAGGATGAATCCTGCACCGAGCAGACTGAATACAATGTAGCGGCGACTGCCATGTTTATCGATTTGTGTTCCAGCAATCAGATTGCCAGGAAGATGTGTTAAGGAATAGATGCCCATCATCCAGCCAATGAAAGTAGGGGCGGCTCCCAGCGAGATGGCAAAAGGGGTCAGAATCGGATACTGGGCGTGCAAATCAAATACGGCAAGGAACAAAAACAGGTATAGCCAGATGGCCGTTTTCACATAAGCCCCTCCTTGTTAAGCGATGCATGTTCAAACTACAGGTCTTGAACGTGTTCCCCGTTCGCCCGGCAGAACCTCATGGTACTACTTGTACGCCCGGCGGGACGAACTTAGACCGTTTATTTTTAAGGGAGAGGGCTTAGCTGACAGCAGCTTCGGAAATCATGTATAATATTCGGGAGTGTTACGAATGAATTCTAATACGGAAGGTGTAGTCATGAACATAGAAGTAATCAAAGAGTTTGTGATGCAGAACTGGCTGGTGATCGTGGTTGCATTGATCATATTGTTCTTTGTTCTAAATGTGGTCAAAACCGTATTGAAATGGGCGATTGCCATCATCATTATTGCGGCTCTACTGATATACAGCGGCATCTCCATTGATCAGATCAAACAGACAGTGACAGACGTACAATCCAGCACGATGGACACATTGAAGAAGGAAGCAACCAGCATGATGCTTAAGGAGGCTTCCAAAGCGAAATACGTCAAAGGACAGGATGGAGCGTTCACCATCACAAGTCCCAATGTGGAGATTAAGGGCAGAACTCAATCGGATAAAGTTGATGTGACCTTCCGCGGAATTTCACTTGGCGAATGGAAACTCGACAATGAAACTATACGTACGTTTGTCGAACAGGCACAGGAGAACAAAACAGCACCAGCATCGTAGTAAAGGGGGAATCGGTACGTGCTGCAGAATTGGCTGGACAGCCTGAAGGAATTGAATGGCATCACGATTATGCTGTTGCTGATTGTGGCTGCTTCATTATTGCAGGGTTGGTCCAGAGGGGCTTCGCGTTCAGCAGGCAGACTCTTTGGGTTCCTGATGGATGGCATTATGGCGGTCATTGGTATTCTGTTGTCGATCGGTTTAACGTTGTGGCTTGCGCCATATGTACAGCAGTGGCTGTCTGAGTATGCTTCAGCCATGCCTAACCGTGAGTTGAACCGGTGGGAACAGATGTATTATACGTTGGTTACGGCGATTGCAGATTTTCCGCTGATGCGGTTCGCTGTATTATTTGTACTTAGCTATGGACTCATCCGACTGATTCTCGGGTTTCTCTCTTCATTTATTTTTAGTAGCAGGCAGAGGTCAGCCGAGGAAAGTGCGCCTAAAGGTATGTTTAGTCGCTTGACGGGTGCATTCATTGGCACGATCATAGGCTCCGTCCGCGGAATGATTGTCATCGCAGTTTTGTTCATGATTGTCAGTCTTTACCCTGGAAGCATGTTCAGCCGATATGTGGAAGCATCCCCGATCTATATGCAAGGGGCCAAATCAGTCATCGAACCGTTGTCCGGCACGTTCATTAAGGACAAGCTACCCGTATTTACGCAGGCTGTGCAGAAGGAACTGGGCGGCATCCTGCAACGCAAATATGAAGTCATCGACCACAATATTCCGACGGATATTGAATCTGCAGCGAGTGAGATTGTCAAAGGCCAATCGACAGATGAAGCCAAAGCAAGAGCGCTTTACGACTGGGTAGGTTCACGTATTCAGTATGACTATGGTAAAGTGGATGACTATGAGCAAAAGGGCATATGGCATGAACAAAATCCACAGAATACATTTGATACACGCAAAGGCGTATGTATTGATTATGCCCGTCTTTATGCCGTGATGGCCCGTTCACAAGGACTTGAAGTCAAAGTTGTTACAGGACTTGGTTATAACGGCCAGGGAGGGTACGGTCCGCATGCGTGGAATGAGGTGTATTTGAGTGGTTCCGAGAGCTGGGTTCCGCTTGACCCGACATGGGCGATCAGTGGAGACTGGTTTAATCCTCCGAATTTTGCCGACACCCATCTAAAGGATCAATCAGCTTAGCAATACAACGGACATGGGTCCGGAATATGACGACGTTGCCAGGTTATCATGCCGCGGAGAATCAGTTTGAGTGGTATGCATCAAGTCATGAAAGAGGTAGGATGGATGAAAAAACATTCCAATGAGAAGGATGAACTTACGGACAAACGGCGCTTCAGTTACCGAATGAACGTATTTTTCTTCGCTTCCTTTGTTATTTTTAGCGTTATTATTGTACGCTTGGCCTTTTTGCAATTCGTGGAAGGGCCTGAACTTAGCCAGGAAGAAGCAAGTAACATTACCAAGGATGTACCACTTCCTCCTGTGAGAGGCACGATCTATGATTCTACAGGTGAGGTGAAGTTGGCTTACTCCAAGCCCATTCAGTCTCTCTACCTGACACTGTATAAAAACTATGGGGATGTTGATGGGAAACCGAGTCCTAACATAGGGGAAGTGCAGGATATTGCAACCCGGTTGCATGATGTGTTTGAACAGTACAAGCTGAAGGACTCAGAGCCACTTACGATGGAGAAAATTATTGAAGAGATGGACTTGAACTCCCGCAAAGCGAACGGTTTTATGCCACGTCTGATCAAGAGTGATCTGTCCGAGGAAGAAGTTGCTTATTTCCTACAGCACAAGGACGAGTTCAAAGGTATTCAGATCGTCGAGGAGAGTGTACGATTCTACGATCCGGATACGGTAGCGGTTCAGACCATCGGTTATCTGAAGAAGTTCAGAAGTTCGAAGTCCTTGAACAAATACAAAGAGGTGGACGAGGCCAATAAAACGCAAACGGATCCGGGCCTGGTGTATACAGAGAACGAATTCGTTGGTTTTGATGGACTGGAACTGCAATATCAGGATGCTCTCCGCGGCAAAAGCGGATATACATCCGTTGATGTTGATTTGCGTAATTTGCCTGAAGGTGTAGCAGGCTCTACCCCGCCGCAGAAAGGGTACGACCTGATTTCCAGCATTAACAAGAATGTTCAGGTGAAAACAGAACAGGCCATTCTGGATCAGTTGAGTTGGCTTCATCGGAATCCGGTTTCCGGTAAATTGCATCCGAATGCAAAGACCGGATTTGCAGTTGCAATGGAAGTGGATACCGGGAAAATCGTATCTGCTGCGAGTATGCCGGATTATGATACCAACGTATGGAGAACTGGCGGTATAAGTTCTGAAGATTACGACAACATAAAATATATTTATCAAAATGGTACCATTCGTGGATTCCCGCCAGACGATTCAGGTAAACGGGCGGAATCTGTTGTATTGCTTGGTTCTACAATTAAACCGCTTAGTGTATTGATCGGTTTGAAAGAAGGTTTCTTCACTACAAATACCGTATATTCAGATAGAGGTTCAACGACCTTTGGTGGAGACAATCGCAGAGTGCAGAATTCATCAGGGCATGTGTATGGTGCAATGTATCCTCGTGATGCGATTCGTCATTCCTCGAACGTGTTCATGATTGACGAAATTGGTAAAAAGCTTTACTCCAAGTATGGTGCAAAGGGTGTCGACGTGTGGGACGAATACATGGAGAAATTTGGGTTAGGTATCTCCACAGGTGTTGACCTGCCTAATGAATATCTTGGGCGCAAAGAATATGGTAAGGAGAGCATCGAGAGTTCTTTGACCAAGCTGGTGTATGCCTCCTTTGGTCAACAAGGAAAATATACAACGATGCAGCTTGCTCAGTACACGACAATGCTGGCGAACAAAGGAAAGCGGATGGAGCCACAACTGGTTAGAGAGTTCCGGGATTCTGAAGGCAACGTGGTCGAGAAGGTAAAACCGAAGGTACTCAGCACGGTAGAGTTTAACGATGCCTACTGGAATGAAGTGCAACGAGGCATGGCCACCGAAGTTTCGGCATTTAGCGGATTCCCTTATGACTTTGCCAGAAAAACAGGAACATCGACACAGGTAGTAGGTGGCAAACCCGTTGATAATGGGGTGTTCATTGCCTATGCACCACGTAATAATCCAAAGCTTGCTGTCGCTGTGGTTATCCCCGAAGGGGGCTTTGGTTCCAGTAGTGCGGCTCCGGTTGCACGTGCGATCTTCGATGCCTATGACGAGGAGTTCGGTCTCGACGGTGTACCGAAAAAGGACAAAAATAAAGATTCAGATTCGGAATCAGGCACACAGTAATGTGAGGCATTGGTTACAGAGGGGACCCTTCGTGGGTCCTCTTTTTTGTTTTTACGTGGAGAATGGATTGTAAGAGTGAACTAATTCGTTGCATTAATATGTAACCATATGAGCTGTACCACGTTTATATAAGGGAAGGGTAAACGCGATCTGGAGAGCGGGACAACGTTGATATGTCAGTGTTTACATTGAAACCGGTAGATGGGGTAGTGTAAAAGTTCTGTTTACGAAAATGTAACCAAATATTGAAAGACGTGACAGCTAACCTTTGGTAGACTTGTATGAGAAAGGATTAAAAATCGGATTGAACGCGTTCACAAGACGGATTAAATATTTTATTTTTATAGAGGAACGGGAGAGGCTTAAAACATGTTTAACCGATTGAGGAAGAAACCCATGACTGAGGAAGATACACCCGTCAACAAGCCTTCCACCGCAAGGCTGAATCTGTTTTTTTTCGCGGCATTTGTCATATTCAGTATCCTTATTTTCAGATTAGCCTTTGTGCAGTTTGTGGAGGGTCCTGAACTGACGTATATGGAAACGAGTCGTAATACCAAAGACATTCCACTCGCACCTGTTCGTGGTCCCATCTATGATGCGACAGGGGAAGTCGCGCTCGCTTATTCCGAACCTGTACAGTCCCTGTATGTGCTGTTATATGAGGATTATCGGAATGATGAACGTAGACAGGAAGCAGAGGAACTGGCTCATGATCTGGCGGCTGTGTTTAAGCAGTTTAATCCAGGGGACAAAGAGCAGCCGGACGGGGAAGAGATCATCAAACGATTGGATCTGGATTACCAGAAAACGTTTGGGTATGTGCCGAGGCTTGTGAAGTCGGATCTATCGACCAAAGAAATTGCCTTTTTCATGGAGAAAAAAGCGGAATATCCAGGCGTTATGGTGCTGGAAGAAAACATAAGAAAATATGACCCGGATGGCGTAGCGGTTCAGGTTGTGGGTTACACAAGAGAGTTCAAGCGAGCACCAGATTCCATTGCCAAATATAAGGCCATCCGTGAAGGAGCAAGTACCCAGCGTGATCCAGGGCTTGTCTATCATGAGGAAGAGAAGGTTGGCTTCGATGGGCTGGAGCTTCAATACCAGGAAGAACTCCGTGGACGAAGCGGTTACCAATCCATTGATATTGACGCACGTAATCTGCCAGATGGAACGATGTTACAAACTCCACCTGAGAAAGGCTACAGTCTGGTCTCCACCATTAACAAGGAAATTCAGATGGCCGCACAAGAGGCGATAACGGACGAATTGCGCAGACTTCCGAAGGCAATTACCGGATACGCAGTAGCCATGGAAGTGGATACAGGTAATGTGGTGGCTATGGCAAGTATGCCGGACTATGATCCGAACGATTGGGATTATGACAAAATCAAATATGTGTTCCGGAATGGAACCACCGAGTCGTTCCCACCGAATGATGCCAAGCCTAGTCGGGCGGAATCCGTTGTACTTCTTGGATCAGTAATCAAGCCGCTAAGTGTGCTGATTGGATTGAAAGAGGGATTATTTACAGCAGGAGAGACCTATCATGATCAGGGATATGCGGTTTTGGGAAAAGACGGACGACAAGTGAAGAACTCGCATTCTGCATATAATGGTTCTATTACGGCGAGAAGAGCGATTGAGAAATCCTCCAATGCCTTCATGATTGATATGGTGGGTAAACGTTTGTTACGTAATTATGGCTCAGAGAAAGGCATCGATGTCTGGCACAAACACATGCAGGAATTTGGCTTGGGTGTGTCCACTGGTGTAGATCTGCCTAATGAATTTCTGGGTAGGCTAGAATATACTAATGAAGACGAATCAGCTCTAACACGTTTGGCATTTGCCTCATTTGGGCAACAAGCCAAGTACACTACGATGCAACTCGCACAATATACCACCATGCTTGCCAATAAGGGCAAGCGCATGGAACCACATCTGGTGAAGGAAATCCGTGACGCGGACGGCAATGTGGTGAAAGAGATCAAACCTAAGGTGCTTAATGAAGTTGATTTTGCCGATGCGCACTGGAATGAAGTGCACAAAGGAATGGTTACCAAAGTAAGTGCATTTGACGGTTTCCCTTACGATTATGCTCGGAAAACAGGAACATCAGAGCAGGGAACCGGACCGAACAAAAAAGAGAATGGTGTATTTATTGCCTTTGCACCACGAGATAATCCAAAGCTTGCTGTCGCCGTTGTTGTACCGGAAGGTGGATTCGGATCAGTCAGTGCTTCACCAATAGCACGGAAAATTTTCGATGCATATGATGAAGTGTATGGTCTCGATGGAACGCCGAAAGGTAAGAAAGGCGAAGGGAAAGACAAAGAGTAATGCAAAAGAACCTCGCGGAAGTTAGCTCTTTTAACATCACATCTAACAGGTTAATGAAGTGAACAACATATGAATTTGGACAGGCAGGGGAAATAATCCCTTGCCTTTTTTTTTGGCTTCGGATAAAATTTGCACAAGGGAAACATTATTAGTATTGATTAAAAATTAATGCCTTGTACAACAAAATTAGATGTAGACAAGTATTTTAGGAGAGGGAAAGGGGACGGTTGAATTGTTAATGGTGAAAATGAGGAGTATTCAGAGGGGGTTCATTACGCTAGCCGCTCTGGTTCTGATTGTTGTACTTACGGCATGTTCCAGTGATGCAGAGACGAGCAGTGGTGGCAAGCTACAAGTAACCGCTACAACGGGAATGATCGCTGACGTAGCACGTGAGGTAGGCGGGGCATATGTTGATGTTACCGGGCTAATGGGCCCGGGAGTTGATCCCCACTTGTACAAGGCATCCCAAGGTGATATTCGCAAGCTGGAACAAGCAAAAGTCATTTTCTATAATGGACTGCACCTTGAAGGCAAAATGACAGACATTTTGGAGAAAATGTCCTCAAGCAAGCTGGTTACTGCTGTTACAGAGACTATTCCAGTTGAGGAGTTACACTCAGGCAAAGATACAGGCGGCACCGAATATGATCCACACGTCTGGTTTAACGTCAGCCACTGGATGCATGCGGCAGAAGCCGTACGCGATACGCTCGTGGAGGCGGACCCGGACCATGCGGAAGAATACAAGGCTCAAGCAGAGGCGTATCTGGCGAAGCTCGAAGTACTGGATGCCGAGGTGCGTGAGAAGATTCTGGAGATTCCGGAAGCAAGCCGGGTATTGGTTACGGCGCATGATGCATTTGGATATTTCGGTCAGGCTTATGGCATGAAAGTGATGGGGCTTCAGGGCATCAGTACAGCAGCCGAATACGGCGCAAAAGATGTTAGCGAACTGCGGGATTATCTCGTAGATAACCATATCAAAGCAGTATTTGTTGAATCGAGTGTGCCTGCAAAAGCGATGGAAGCCATCATTGCTGGAGCAGCTCAAAAAGGACATACGGTCAACATTGGTGGAGAACTGTTCTCGGATGCCATGGGGGCTGAGGGGACGGAAGAAGGCACATACATCGGTATGATTCGCCACAATGTTGAGACGATTGTAGAAGCACTGAAATAATGAATCACAAGAAGAGAGGAGTTACAGGATTATGGAAGATACAACTTTATTGAAACAAACTCCTACGAAACTGAACAATAGTCACTTGCAGGGAACGCAGCCAACATCGGCTCCTCTTAGTGTGAGGGATCTGGCTGTTGCGTATCACAAAAAGCCGGTGCTTAGCAGCGTATCCTTCGACATCCCTGAAGGACAACTCATCGGAATCCTCGGACCGAATGGTGCGGGGAAATCGACCCTGATCAAAGCTGTTCTGGGACTCGTACCGAAGATGCATGGTGAGGTACGGATCTTCGGACAATCGTACAGGGAACAACGTCGCCGCATCGGTTATGTGCCACAACGGGAATCGGTGGACTGGGATTTCCCTACGCATGCGCTTGATGTGGTGATGATGGGACGGTATGGTCATCTAGGCTGGTTCCGTCGTCCGGGGAAAAAGGAGCGGGACCTGGCGGCACACTGCCTGGAGCAAGTCGGCATGGGTGATTACATGTACCGCCAGATCAGTCAGCTGTCCGGTGGACAGCAGCAACGTGTCTTTCTGGCGCGGGCACTCGTGCAAGACGCAGATCTGTATTTCATGGATGAGCCATTTGCAGGTGTGGATGCCACCACAGAGAAAGCGATCATTTCGCTTTTGGAACAGTTGAAGAAACAAGGCAAGACCGTACTGGTCGTTCACCATGATCTGGCGACAGTCGAGGAATACTTCGACCATGTGCTGCTACTCAATGGACGACTAGTGGCAGGTGGGCCGACAAGTGAAGTATTTGTACCGGATACACTGCAAGAGACGTACGGAGGCCGGATTGCGATGATCGGAAGCCGGACGGAGAAAGGCCAGGTGTAGTGCATGTGGAACTGGATCGTTGCCATCTTATCTGACCCCAATACACGTTGGATATTGCTTGGCTGTCTGTTGTTAGGATTCAGTAGCGGAATTATTGGCTCCTTCACCTTTCTTCGTAAACAGAGCCTGATGGGGGACACTCTTGCTCATGCTGCTCTGCCTGGGATCTGTATTGCATTTATGTTGACGGAAACGAAGTCCGTAGGCTTGTTTCTGTTCGGTGCTCTGGTGGCTGGCATTGTCGCTACCTTCGGAATCTCGTGGATTACACGCTACTCCCGGATCAAGCAGGATGCGGCGATGGGAATTGTGCTGACCGTCTTTTTCGGGGTTGGTGTAGTGATGCTGACGCGCATCCAGCATGGGGCGAGCGGAAGTCAAAGCGGACTCGATAAATATTTGTTTGGGCAGGCGGCATCCATGGTCATGACGGATGTGTATGTCATGGGTGGCGTATGTCTCGTATTACTGATTGCCTGTCTTGCCTGGTTCAAGGAATTCAAACTGGTGAGTTTTGACCCAGGCTTTGCAAGAGGTATGGGTCTGCCAGTTGCCATGTTAGAGCAGCTCATCCTGCTCTTAACGGTAATCGCGGTGGTAGCCGGAATACAAGCCGTTGGTGTCGTGCTTGTTGCGGCCTTGCTGGTAACCCCAGCAGCAGCGGCACGTTGCTGGACCGACTCACTCGCACTGATGGTGGTATTGGCTGGCATATTTGGTGCATTGAGTGGTGCAACAGGCACCATCTTCAGCACGCTTGTACCTAATCTGCCGACAGGACCTGTAACCGTTCTTGCGGCTACGGTGTTGTTTGCCGGATCTGCCTTGCTGGCTCCGCGTCGTGGATTATTAGCTCGACGGTTGCGCAGTATTCAGGCAAAGTCCGCGTATATGCGTGAAGAGCGGGCTACACTTCAGACTCTCGCCACACAGCGAAATCAGCAGGAACGGGGGGAGATGTAATGGCAACGTTTTGGATTATCTTGACGGCCGTATTAGTTTCTTCTGCTTGCGCCATCCTCGGTTGTTTTCTGATTCTGCGGCGAATGGCTCTGGTCGGTGATGCGATCAGCCATGCGGTTCTCCCGGGTATTGCGATTGCTTTCCTGTGGAGCGGTTCCAGAGATTCATTGTGGATGCTGCTCGGCGCAACGGTGTTTGGACTACTGACGGTGTTCTTCATACAGAGTTTGCAGGCGGGTGGACTCTCGTCTGATGCCTCGATCGGAATTGTGTTTACAGCACTCTTCGCAGTAGGTGTCATTCTGATTAGTCTGAACGCCCAGCATATTGATCTGGATCTGGACTGTGTTTTGTTCGGTGAGATCGCTTATGTACAGTGGGATACGCTAACCCTTGGAGGTACGGATGTCGGGCCGAGGGCGGTCTGGATGCTGGGTATTACTTTGCTAGTCATCCTCGTCGTTATTGGGCTGTTCTACAAACAGTTCAAGTTATGTGCCTTCGATCCGGCGCTGGCTGCGGCCTGCGGCATTCCAGTAGTGCTGTTCCACTATCTGCTCATGGGACTCGTTTCGATGACGTCCGTAGCTTCATTTGAAAGTGTTGGTTCGATTCTCGTTGTGGGCATGCTGATTGTACCTGCGGCGGCGGCTTACCTTCTCACTGATCGTCTGGGCAAAATGATTCTGTATGCCGTCCTAATCGGAGCAGCATCCTCGGTTGGAGGTTACATCATGGCATATGCCCTGGATGCTTCCATTGCGGGCTGTATGGTAGCTGTTGCTGGAATTTTGTTTCTTCTCGCACTGCTGCTGTCACCGAAACATGGCATCGTATTCCGTTACGCTCGTCGCAAATTCGCGGCAAGGTAATGAAAGATTAAGTGAATAACAGGTGAATAAATAAAATTATAAGAAGCCGTCTGCATCGCAGGCGGTTTTTTGCGTGTCTGGTCGTATTACTTTTACAAGGGCAACCGGATATAACATATGCAATATAAATTGATAATGTAGCGTCATCCTGCTGATTACGGGTTATTTTGTTGCATACAGATGATCTGTGGTAAAATGTCGTTAGCTGTGACGTCCGGAGCGTCCATTTTACGGATGCCGGGCGATCTTGTTGTGAAAGAATGTTTAAAATTAGGGAGAAATAGAGAGACAACCTAGGAGGAACTACTGTATGAGTGAACTGAAATACAAATTGCTTGCATTGGATATGGATGGAACATTACTTAACGATAATCATGAAATTACACAGGAGACCGCCAAGTGGATTCAAATTGCCATTCGTCGGGGTGTACATGTGTGCCTTTCTACGGGAAGAGCGGTATTCCACGCCATGCCTTATGCGGTCCAGCTTGGGCTGGAGACACCGATGGTTACTGTTAATGGTAGTGAGGTCTGGAAAGCCCCGCATGATCTGCATATGCGTCATCTGATGGACCCGGCATTGATTCGCAAAATGCAGGAAATTGGTGAGAAATATAACAGCTGGTACTGGGCATACTCCGTGGAAGAACTCTTCAATCGGGACCGCTGGACGGACAATATTGAAGGTCTGGAATGGTTGAAATTCGGCTTCAATACGGAAGTGGATGAAGTGCGTCACCAGATCATGATGGAACTGCAACAAATGGGCGGTCTGCAAATGACCAACTCCTCACCCGTTAATATTGAGATCAACCCTGCCGGCGTATCCAAAGCCAGTGGTGTAGCTGAAGTCTGCAAGCTGCTGGGCATCGAGATGTCCGAAGTTGTTGCTGTCGGAGACAGTTTGAATGATCTGGCTGTCATTGAGGCCGTGGGTCTTGGTGTAGCGATGGGTAATGCGCAGGAGCAGGTGAAGGAAGCGGCTGATCTGATCGTAGCGAGTAACAATGAAGACGGCATCGTCGAAGTGATCCGTGAACATATTTTGAAGGGGGAGTAACCTTTGCTCGCAACCGTTGCCTGGATTTTAATTGTGCTGCTGTTTGCAGTGGGGATGGCTGGAACGGTATATCCCATACTGCCTGGTGCTGTAGCGATTTTCTTCGCGTTTCTGGTCTACGGCTGGTTCTTCAGCTTTGATCCGTTTGGTGTGTGGTTCTGGATCATTCAGATTCTGATTGTTGTTGTGTTGTTTGTGGCTGATTATGTCGTCAGTGCATGGGGCGTGAAGAAGTTCGGTGGCTCCAAGTTATCAACAACGCTAAGTACCATTGGTGTTATCATTGGCCCATTTGTCATTCCGGCATTTGGACTGGTGCTGGGACCATTTATCGGTGCATTTATCGGGGAACTGATCGGAGGTTCTTCACCTTCCAAAGCGTCGAAAGTTGGATTTGGTTCCGTTGTGGGGCTATTTACGAGTACTGTGATGAAAATTATTTTGCAAATCGTCATGATTGTTCTCTTTATTATCTGGGTGGTAAGATTCGCCTAAACGTTCAGGATTAGCTTCAACGGGATGCACGTCCGGTGTGGAGGAAAGAAGGGGAATTCGTTTGTCTAAGAAAGAAACATTCATTAGGGGTACGCTCATACTGGCGGCCGCTGCACTGATCGCAAGAGTACTCGGATTGGTTCAACGGGTGCCGCTGGAGCATATCCTCGGCGATATCGGTAACGCATCGTTTACCATCTCCAATACGGTATATTTAATGCTGTTAACTGTAGCAACGGCGGGCATACCGAGTACACTTAGTAAAATGGTATCGGAACGCTATGCGCTCGGACGCGCGGGTGAAGCTCAACAGATCTACCGTGCAGCCCTGATCTTTGCCGCTGTTGCCGGGGTAGTCATGTCTGCTTTGTTGTGGTTCGCGGCACCTTATTATGCTACGTATGTGTCCAAAGTACCGGAGTCGGTCAGCGCCATTCGCGCCTTGGCTCCAGCGTTACTACTTTTCCCGGCTATTGCGATGATGCGTGGATATTTCCAAGGACGCGGCAACATGACAGCGGGTGGTATTTCACAGATTGTTGAACAGTTCGCCCGTGTAGGTACAGCCATTATCGTGGCTTATGTCATGCTGCAATGGAATTATGATGACCAGACGATTGCTGCAGGTGCTTCATTTGGTGGGGTATTAGGAAGTGTGGGTGCCTTCGGTGTCATGCTGTACTTCACCTTGAAGCTACGTCGTAGCGACCGTGCGGCCCAATTGAATTACGAGCGTGCAGAGCAGTTGCCGATGCGAGGTATCTACAGTGATATCTTTAAGCTGTCTATTCCAATTGTGCTGTCTTCACTTGCGGTTCCAGCCATTAACTTCATCGATTCATCCCTTGTGGTACCACTGCTAAGTGGCCAGATCGGACTCGAAGAAGCGACTGGTGTACTTGCGATCCTGGGTGCGAAAGCCCAAAGTATTGCGGGTATTCCTCCGATTCTGGCTATCGCTTTGAGTCAATCATTGGTGCCTGTCATATCGGCAGCATTTGCCCGCAAGGATGAAGCGCATCTGAAAAGTCAGGTTACACTTGCCTTGCGCATTTCGATTCTGACTGGTATGCCGATTGTCATTGCACTTTGTGCGGCAGCGTATTCGGTCAACGGATTGCTGTTTACCAATCTGGATGGAACGCCGATCATTGCCTTGTTAACATTCGGTACCATTTTCCAGATTACGATGATGACCACCAACTCTATTTTACTAGGGGTAGGGAAACCGCGGATTACGATGATCAGTGTCGCAGCAGGTGTTGTGATCAAACTGATCGCAAGTCTGATTCTGGCGCCGATCTTCGGCATTTACGGCATCATTATTGCAACGGCCCTCTGCTTCTTGGTCATCACGTACTTGAATCTGCGGGTCCTTCGTAAAATCGTTGATTTCTCCATCATGGGAGATCGTTGGAAAGGATTTATCATTACAGTGTTGCTTGCAGCAGGTGTAGGATTTGCAACAAACTGGATTGGGAATATGATCTTTGGACTGTTCCTGCCAGCGCGTGTATCCTTCTTGTTTACCTGCCTTGTGGTTGGTGTGCTTGTTGTGGTGGTGTATCTGGTTCTCATGGTTGTGCTGCGTGTACTGCGCAAGGACGAGCTGGGCAGTTACCCCCGTATTCTGCAAAAAATTCTTCGTCCACTTATGCGTCTTCAACGTGGAGCTGGGCAAAGAGGTTAAGCATGCAAGGAGCATCATCCATGCTCCAATATTTTGTGAAAATACGATACAAGCTCTGTCTGCTATTGAAGCGGACAGGGCTTTTTGTTTAGCTAAGGAGAGCTGAGCGACTGAACTCGACATTAGCCCAGCAAGCGAGGATTAGCGGTACATCGGGTATCACATCATCCGTCTTTGCCTGCTCTATATGATTTTTAGCATTAGTGTGTGATGGCCTTGGCATCATGAGCCAGTGCTGTTTTCAGCATGCCATACCGGTGTTCGTGACTCATCTCAAACAGCCATGGCCGACGCGGTGCCGTCAGATAACCGAGACAATCCCGAGTCTGAAGCCAGTCCTGTCTGGTGATCGGTTCATAAGGCGTGTCCCCCCATACGGAGAGCAGTTCCGGACTATATAATCGTTGCCCTTCTGGAAGCCATTCTTCATCCATTAGCTCCTGAGCATAAAGTGTATGTTCCCCTGCCTCGTCTTCACGATTGGTAAACAGCCCAGGCCAATATTCAGCGCGCGAGCCACGATGGGGAACCAAGCGTGCGAACTCCAACACTTGTGTGTGTACTTGCTCCACGCCAAACAACAGGGCATATAGCCCTTTGCCAAACATGATTCGCTCATCCAGTTTGCCAAAATGTTCAATGACGCGTCCTGCGAGTCCTGCTCCCCGTCCAAGAGGAAAGACGATATGATTCAGACCGGCCAGATTATGCAGATGGAATGCGGGTTTGGAAAGTACTTCTTTTTGAAAATAAGGATGTTGCACCACCCGGCTCTCGATATAGTTCTGCTCATTAATAATTAATGCCACACTTAGCAGTGAACTGCATCGTTCCAGCCAAAAGCGTTCCCAAAACGGCGTCATAAACGCCGATACGTGAAAGTGCGACAAGAGATGGAAACAGCTACGTCCGATCCGGCGACTGTTCATATACAGCAGAAGCTGGGGATAGGCATCCTGGAAAATGAGTGCATTGCATCGCTCCAGCAGCCGATACATATGCTCGCGATCGCTTTGATTCTGTAGATTATGCATTAAGTCACTCTGAAGATCTGTCATGTGATATCCGCCGTTGCGAGAGACCATATGGGCCAGTAGTGCCCAATGCAGTTCGGGATATTGCTCATAACATTCCAGATAGGCTGCCGTGCGGGTGATATTACTCCGATTGTGCTCCTGAGTCAGTGTCTTAATCTCTTCCAGAATGATGCAATCTTCTTCGCAGACGAGTGCGCTTTGAACCTGGTCCGTGCGTGTAAAAGATTTGTTGCTGGTAGGTAACAAACGCTCCAGCTCAGACTGTAAGGCAGCTGCTGTATCGGTATCCCACTCGATGTCACGCAATGGGTGACGAAGCTGTGCTGAAGCTTGCCATGCAGCCTGTTTGCCACGCCAGATTTCACGGGCAACACCCGGAATGGAACGGACCATCTGAAGGAGGGACCCGTGATGTTGTTCGCTGGAAGAATCGGTTCTGGTGGAAGTCATGATGTGACATCCTTTCATGATGTACTGGGTTTATTTTCACAGACCATGTGGTTATTCTAAGTATGCGCTGATTATTTGACTTCCACTCGCCAATTTGCTTCACTTAGGGTAAGACAAGGTACAGAAAGGGAGATGAACCGAATGGAACAGATTACTTCCAAACCGGCTTTTGATGTAGCCATCCAATCCCCACGTTTGACGATTGCCGTATTCAAGGCAGACTGGTGTGGTGACTGCAAATACATCGATCCGTTTATGCCTGAGGTTGAAGAGAAATATGCACGTGAACTGACCTTGATTGAGGTCGACGTGGATCAGGTTGGAACCGTTAGTGAAGAGCAGAATATTCTTGGCATTCCAAGCTTTGTGGCGTATACAGATGGCCGCGAACTCGTACGGTATGTGAACAAGCTGCGCAAGTCGAGAGAAGAGATTGAGCAGTTCCTGGATCGCGCAGTTGAGGTGTACAACACGATCCATAAATAATGTTATACAAGCTCAACTTTTACACAGGCACTCCGATGACAGAATAACCTTCCGATCGCTGTTATCCCCAGATTTCTTTGATCCCTTTTATAAAGGGGAGAAATCCGGGGATAAAGGCGAAGCATATGCTTCCGATGCAGCTTTCTTTCAGAAAGCTTTTAGCTCCGCTTCTTCAGGCTATTTCTGTCCTCTCCGTTATTGTGTAAATGTTTCATTGAACTTATATAAAAGTATGACAGGTTCATGTTGTAAAAGGGTATAATAAAAAGAACGCCATTTCTCTTGAAATAGGGAAATGGCGTTTGTGTGTTCGACACGTTCTATGTAAGAAACGTTTCTGTACATATCCTCAATGACCTGTGGGTCATTATTTCACCAGACGTTAACATTTTGTCACAAAGCGCGACGTCAATGAACATTTTATCCGGTATAATGAATTTAGTTGTGAAATAAGTGTCAAAGTACCGAAACAAGCGGAGAATAATTCTTCGCCATCTTAAACCAACAGCGGGTGAGAAAAAATTGAAACACTTAACTTTGTTTAAATGGTTAACCGTATTAACCTGTCTTGTCATGTTTCTGGCCACTTTTGGTGGAGGCATCGTAACCAAAACGGAATCGGGCCTTGGCTGCGGAACAGAATGGCCTTTATGTAACGGAAAACTCGTTCCCGCACATACTGTGGCTTCACTCATTGAATATTCCCATCGCGCTGTAAGTGCACTGGCTGGACTGTTGTCCATTGCCTCGTTTGTTGCTTTTCTGCGGTTTGGCAAGTCACGCCGTGACCTGCAATTGTTTTCTTTCTTAACTCTGGTATTTGTTATCGTCCAGGGAATCATGGGGGCTTTTGCCGTTGTCTTCTCCCAATCTTCAGCAGTCATGGCACTGCATTTTGGTTTTGCACTGATCGCTTTTGCGAGTTCTCTAATGATGGCGCTGGGCATAAGGCAGGAGGCCAAAGATGGCGGATTGGAGCGCCTGAATAAATACCCTCGGGTTAGCAAAAAATTCAGGAATCTGGTCTGGTTCTCCACCATTTACACATATCTCGTGGTATACACAGGTGCATTTGTGAGTCACACGGATTCTGCCGGCGGATGTTCTGGATTTCCGCTTTGTAACGGTCAGATTATTCCTGAGCTTTCGGGTGGGGTAGCGGTTGCTTTTGCTCACCGTGCAGCAGCTGCGTCGCTCGTGATTGTTATCGCAATCCTGGGTCATTTCGCTTACCGTAATCATCCGGACAACAAGGAAATGCGTACTCTGGGTGTGGTATCCGTTGTTCTTATTCTGATGCAAGTAGTCATTGGTATTTTCATGATGGTGACAATGAACCGTCCGGAAGTATACATGTTCGTAGCTCTTGCTCATATGCTGGATATCGCCATATTGTTCGGAGTCTTAACGTATATGAGTTTCTTGGTGTACAAGCTACATCGCCCGGCTAATCGTTTCTAAGATATAGATCCATTCTTTTTCAAAGGTACTTGGGCTAAATATGAAAGTCCACCATCCAGTGATGTACATCATTGGACAGGTGGACTTTGTTTGATGTCAGGGGGATCAGGGCAACCTATGCCAAGCAGCAATTACACGGAATGGATGATGTGTTACGTATACGGTGATGAATTCTTGTTGATTTGGAAAAGAGGAGGTTAACAATGCTGCGAACGTTGTTGGGGGAAAAGCCACGTATAAACGAAGGTAAATTGAAGGCAGCGATGGACGCAATGGCGCATACGCTTGAGCTATTTCAACGACAAATGCATGTGGACCATGATCCCACGCATGACTATCGGAAACTGTATGTGTGGACTCAGGGACTCATCTCCTCACTGGATGAACTGGAGCAAAGCTGTTTCGCTGCTGCTCATTTTCGCAAAAAGGTCGTTGCAGGCTCAACGGATGATATGACGGCGACTGAAAAAGCCGAGTATGCACGTTATGTGTATTTCTACAAAGATGGCTTTATCCGCTGCTTTGCCATTCTGGATAAAGTCGGCACAGTATTAAATGAAATATTCCAGCTGAATACTTCCAATACCAAAGCGCATTTTTCTTATTTTACTGTGTTAAGGCAGTTCGACTATGCAAGGGAGCATCATGATCTTGCATTGCAATTAATACAGATCAAGGACTCTTATCGTGAACCGATGAGCAAGCTGCGCAAGCGACGTAATATGGAAATTCACTACATGAACTCAGAAATGCACGATGACCTGTGGCAGTTACACCAGACCTTGCAAGGTAAAGTGAAATTGGAGGATCTGAATCAGCATGTGCAGGAAATGCGTCAGGGCGTGGATATGGTCTGTGAAACGTTAACAGCCTCTTATAGTTATATCAATAAAATATGGAAAAGAAATAATTCCCTTTGACAAATCGGAATACTTGGAATATACTGAGTTTCAATCGAATGTTACATGGATATAACTGATATTTCGGAAGTTACGTTCACATTATAAAGCATAAACTACATGAACTTATAAAATCCTACAACAACATATTTCTTATCGAGAGCGGCGGAGGGACAGGCCCGATGAAGCCCGGCAACCGATTTGTAATGACATGATACATGTATCATTCGTTATAGATGTTAGGTGCTAATTCCTACAAAATGGTGCAAGACACGATTTTGGCAGATGAGAAGGTATATTCTTTCACGTGAAGAGCCCTCTTTGTATCTGCAAAGGGCTCTTTTTTTGTACTTTAAGTGGAGTTTTCCTTTAGATCGGGTAAAGATACATGTAGGTGTTTGGAAAGGGGCAAGTGCGATTGATTGAATTAAAAGGTTTAACGAAAACGTACGGCAAAGGGGCAAAATCTACAACAGCGTTATCCGAGCTGAATTTGAGCATCCAAAAGGGTGAAATCTACGGTGTGATTGGCCATTCCGGAGCTGGAAAAAGCACATTGATTCGCTGCATTAATTTGCTGGAACGGCCTACGGAGGGTGAGGTATGGGTCGACGGAATCAACCTGACTGAACTGAGCAAAACCGAATTGCAGCAACAGAGACGCAAGATCGGGATGATTTTTCAACATTTTAATCTGTTATCTTCGGCAACGGTATATGACAATGTAGCTTTTCCACTAAAGCTTGTGAATACACCCAAGGAAGCCATTGATCGCAAAGTGAAGGAAATGCTTACATTGGTTGGTCTGGAGCACCACAGCAGCAAATATCCGGCTCAATTATCGGGCGGCCAGAAACAACGTGTAGGGATTGCGAGAGCACTTGCAAGTGACCCAAATGTTCTTCTCTGTGATGAGGCTACTTCGGCACTTGATCCGCAGACGACAAATTCAATCCTGAAGTTATTACTCGACATTAATGAAAAGTACAACCTTACGATTGTGCTGATCACACATGAGATGCATGTCATTCAGAACATCTGTGACAAGGTGGCTGTCATTCATCAAGGTGGCATTGTGGAACAAGGACCTGTAACAGACGTGTTCCTGAAGCCGCAGCATGCGATTACGCGGGACTTCATGATGCGTGACCATGAAGCTGGACTTGCTCTGGAAGAGACCGCTCTGGCAAATGCAGGCGTTGAATTGCAGGCAGGTGTTGCTTCCAAACTTGTGAAGATATCCTTTCTGGGTAACAAAACGTATGAAGCGATTTTGTCTAGAACGGTACGTAAAACAGGCGTGGATTTTGCCATCCTGCAAGGTACAATCTCTACGATCAAACAGGTTCCTTATGGGCAGCTGACCGTTCGGTTCGAGGGTGATTTAAATGCGATTGATCGGACGATATCAGAATTAACCGCTGAGGGACTTGATGTGGAGGTGCTTCGTTAGATGGATTTTTCAACCGTACGTTGGGAAGAGGTTGGTAAAGCTTCCATAGAGACACTGCAAATTTTGGGTGTATCAGGCTTGTTTACCGTTATCTTAGGTTTACCGCTCGGAGTACTGCTGTTCATGACAGCCCGATCTGCTTCGATTAAGTCACGGGCAGTGTACACTATACTATCCCTGATTGTGAATATTTTGCGCTCAGTCCCATTTATCATATTGATTGTTGCTCTTATTCCATTCACTCGTATACTCGTCGGTACAGCTACGGGGGTGCTCGGCGTTATACCTCCTTTGGTGATTTCAGCAGCTCCTTATTTTGCTCGTTTGGTGGAGACGACGTTGCGAGAAGTTGATCGAGGTGTCATTGAAGCGGCACAGTCGATGGGTGCATCGACCGGACAGATTGTAAGACGGGTGTTACTGCCTGAGGCACTGCCTGGACTGCTTGCTGGTATAACGATCACCATTGTTACGCTCGTCTCCTATACGGCGATGGCGGGCATGGTTGGTGGTGGAGGTCTGGGAACACTGGCAATCAACTATGGATACTTCCGTTATCAAAATGAAATCATGATTATATCCGTAGTATCGATGATCATTCTAGTGCAAATTCTCCAGATGGCTGGAGATCGCTTGGTTACATTTTTCACCAGGAAATAACACATAGATAACATGATGGATATGCATTAATGCGGGTGCCACATGACAAAAATGATTAGAGAAGGGGTTTTACACATGAAAAAATGGTCTTTTGCTCTACTTAGTCTTATGTTGATTGCGGTTCTCGCAGCTTGCGGAAACAACAAGGACGCCGATAGCGGCGCAGACAATTCAGCAGGTGCACCTCGTACAGTTGAATTGAAAGTTGGAGCTTCACCTACACCACATGCAGAGATTCTGGAAAGCATCAAGCCTGAACTGGAAGCACAAGGTATCCGTCTGCAAGTCGTTACATTCAACGACTATGTTCAACCCAATCAGCAACTTGCTGACAAAAAATTGGATGCAAACTTCTTCCAGCACCAACCATATCTGGACACAGAGAATAAAGAACGTGGATTCAACCTCGTTTCTGTAACACCTGTTCATGTTGAACCTTTTGGTGGATACTCCAAGAAGATTAAGTCTTTGGATGAATTGGCTGACGGCGCAAAAGTAGCAATTCCAAATGACCCATCCAATGGTGGACGTGCTTTGTTGCTGCTTGCGAAGGAAGGTATCATTACGCTGAAAGACAACACAAATATTACATCTACGATTCAAGATATCACAGCCAATCCGAAGAACCTGGATATCATCGAGCTGGATGCAGCCATGATGCCTCGTCAATTGGATGAAGCGGATCTGGTATTTATCAACGCTAACTATGCGCTCGAAGCGAACCTGAATCCGGCGAATGATGCTTTGCTGATCGAAGATCTGCAAGGTAACCCATACGCGAACATCCTCGTTTCCCGTGAGGACAACAAGGATGCAGATGCAATCCAAAAACTGGCTGCTGCTTTGCACTCCGAAGAAGTGAAAACATTCATCAAAGAACGTTATAAAGGTGCAGTTGAACCTGCAACTGAATAATTCACGATATGTATGATATGATGTGAAGCTATTAAGAATAAGCCGTATATCTCTTCTGAAGAGATATACGGCTTATTTTATGTTTCCTAATCTGTGCTGACGTGGCGATCAATAAGGGAAGGGTTAGGGCTTATCTTGTTTCTCCGCGTTGGGTTGATGCCCAGATTGGCGGTAGTAGGATAATTCATTCTGATCAGCATACTGCTGCTCATCGGCTTCTTGCAGGTACGTCCTCTCGGAGGGAGAGAGTTTCTCTTCTTCTCCGTGTGAGCTTTTGATTTTGTATCTGATCCAACCGATCAGCCCAAGGAGGACAACCAAGATCAAGGCCCATCCTTTTGAGCAAAAGAAGTGCACTAAATTTCTGGGAAGCTGTGTATCCGATCCCGCCCATCAGAAGACTGTTGAGCTCTATGGTGGATGTTTTGTCAGTCGAAGCATTGTACTCCTCGTAGGTATATCCTGCATTGATGCTAAGTTGATTAAGGACAGTTTCCTCGAATACCTGGCGGCTCTGTTGAAAGTTGGCCGTATCGGTAACCAGAATGGCTGTGATGTACCCTTCGCGTGTCAGGAGTTTTACATTGTAATTGACCATGGCTTGCTGATCAGCATTCTTAAAACCGAGGGAGTAAACCAACTGATGTTTGGTACTGTCATATGTCGGTTCGATCTCCCACCCCGTTATGTACGTTCTATATTCAGGATCAAGTTCTCTGTTATCTTCTTCTGTGCCTCGGATATAACTGCTTAACAGCTCTTCGGCACTCAAATTTTGATCGTCATCATGGATATGACCTGTCTTCACGTACTCGAACACAACATACCACGAGCCGAATTCACTATTGCTGGTTAGGCTTCCGATTTCGTTCCCATTAGGCTTTCCATCACTGTTAAGTATCGAGCGTTGGGTATTGGGCTTATCCAGATAGGAATGGCTTTCAGGGACTTCCAGGGTGGCCTTACCGTCCAAAGAGACAGATGCTGGTCCAGTAATCCAATCGTACTCATCAGGTGCTTGCTCAGTCAAAATATATCTGGAATTAAAGGTGGATAATCCCTTGTGGATAAGCGAGTTGTAGGAGGACGATAAATCTTTTATACTGGATAGTGACTGCTCTTTGAAGAGGGGGATGAACGTGAAGGGAAAGATTGCCCTCATAACGGGAAGTGCCAAAGGTCTTGGTAAAATGACGGCCCTCAGTCTGGCAGATCAAGGGTGCCATATTGCCCTGAACTATGTACACAGCAGAAAAGAAGCTGAGGCTTTAAAGGCTCAGATTATAGCCAAGGGTGTGCGGTGCATTGCCATCCAGGCTGATATATCCAAGGTGGAAGATATCTCTTCATTGGTTGAGCAGGTGGAAGGTAACCTTGGCAGCATTGATATTTTGGTGAATAACGCAGGTCCATTTGTCCGTGAACGACGATTATTTGCGGATTATTCTGAAGCTGAGGTCCAGATGCTCGTGCAGGGAAATCTGTTGGGACCGATGTTACTGGATCAGCGTGTATTGCCAGAGATGAGACGCAAGCAATGGGGACGCATTATCCATTTTGGCTTCAGTCATGCTGGAGAAGCGAGATCTTGGCCTCATCGCGCCGTATATGCGGCTGCCAAGGTGGGTCTGGTATCTTTTACAAAGACACTCGCGGTTGAAGAAGCCCCGTATGGAATTACGGTTAACATGGTATGTCCAGGTGACATTCGTGGTGCGAACAAAGAGAAAACGATTGATGAAATGGCAGGCATCATCGACGAGGAAACACCAAGAGGGCGTCCAGGCAGCGGTGAAGATATTGCACGAGTGATTACGTATCTGTGCCTTGATCATTCCGATTTTATAACAGGCAACATTATGGATGTATCTGGAGGACTTGATCCGATTCGTCCGACCATACAGCGTGAGGATACTTAAAAGGTGAATTGAAGGATTGTACGTGGAATCTGGTAAAAGGGACAGATGAAATGGACTCTCTGCATATGCACACAAAAAAAGAGCCCTCCGCTTCATGCGAAGCGAAAGGCTCTTGAGGTTTATTTCGTGAAGGATTGATTAGAATACTTGTACGACTTCTTGTACACCCTCAACTTCTTCGAGAAGGGCACGTTCAATCCCGGCTTTTAAGGTAATGGTGGAGCTTGGGCAACTGCCGCAGGCACCGACCAGTTTCAGCTTAATAATGCCGTCTTCCACGTCGACCAGTTCCACGTCACCGCCATCGCGTTGCAGAAACGGACGAAGTTTGTCAAGCACATCAATTACTTCATCATACATGGTGCTTTGTGCGTTTTCGCTCATTTTTTTCAACTCCTTTCCCCTATATTATATTACAAATGGCCACAAATTAAAATGGTCAAACAAAGCAGGTGAACCTATATGAGACCGATTATTGAATTTTGTGCCAATAATATGCATTTTGGCACAGATGAAGTCATGGATCAACTGGAAGAAAATCCAGACTATGACGTGATTGAATACGGCTGCCTCACCAACTGCGGCCAATGTTCTATGACTCCTTTTGCACTGGTGAATGGTGAAGTTGTCATCACGGACAAAGTGGAAGATCTATATAACGCCATTCTAGCCAAAATTGCCGAAGCCGATGTCTGGGACGAGCTCGATCTCGACTAACCGAGATGGCGCTTGGACATCCAGAGCACACCACTTTTCAAAATACGAGGTACACGTCCCATCATGGACGTTTTGCCCATCAGCCCAAACCCAGACTTCTTGCCGAGTGCACCCAGTGTGCCACGAAGCTTGAGTGGATGTGGATTGGGCTTTTCGCCTTTCCAGAGGGCATGCTGAATATGGGCGATCTGCTCACCCTGTACTTCCGCAGCTTGACCGCTAGGTGCATAAGGTACACTGGCACAGTCACCAACGACATACACATCGGTATATTCCGGGATTTGGTAGTATTCATTCAAGACGACACGTCCTTGAGGGTCTTTGGTTACGTCCAGATCCTGTACCACTTTTACTGGCTGAATGCCTGCAGTCCATACGACAGCATCTGTTAGAATCTGTTCATCCCGGTTATAGATGGCATTAGGTTCAACACGTGAAATGGCGATATGCCCGCGTGTCTCTACCTGATGTTCGTTGAACCATTCATGCACATACACGGATAGACGTTGCGGGAAAGCGGATAATACACGTTCACCACGATCCAAAATGCTGATGTTCAGATCCGGTCTGCTCTCACGAAGTTCGGCTGCTATCTCGACACCACTTAATCCGCCACCTACGATATGCACATTGCCATAGGCTTTGACTTCATTAAGGCGCAGGTAGGTCTCGCGTGTTTTGCTAAAGCTCTGAATGGTACAGCTGTAGTCTTCGGCGCCTGGCGTGTTGTGGAAACGGTCTGTACAACCAAGTCCAATGACAAGTTTGTCGTACACGAGCGGGTCTTGGCCTTCAAATTCAATCTGACGCTGTTCCAGGTCAATCGAAGTAACTTCTCCATAACGGTAAGTGACTTTATCGCTCACTGGAAATTGGATACGCAGGTCATAATCAGATACGGTTCCTGCTGCGAGTGCGTAATATTCAGTCTTTAATCCCTGAAAGGGGCTGCGGTCCACCAAAATAATTTGTGTATCGGATGGAATTTTACCTTCCAGAAGTTCCTTGATGATGGTGAGGCCGCCATAGCCGCCTCCAAGAATGACGAAATTTTTCATGACTCGGCTTCCTTTCTGCATCAGTCCCACTGAAATGGGGCTGTAAACTGTGGAGCAGCTATGCAATAACATAGCTGCTCCTTTTGTTATGATTTGAATAATTGAAAAGTAGATATTGAAAATTGAAGATATTAATCAGCAGTTTGCACCACTCGAATTCAAACGTCTCCCTATAATGAAAGCTGCGTTCTGGAGTGGTGCTGGTGCAATATTGGTTGTGAATGGAATTATATCCTATTCGTACACTTGAATTTCATTGTAGAACGTATCACGTTCTACCGGAATACGTCCTGCACCTTTAATGAGCCATATGAGCTCTTTACGTGTAAGGCCTTCAGGTGTGAGTGCACCTGCCGCATGACTAATCCGTTCGCGAACGATTGTGCCGTGTGCATCCGAAGCACCAAATCCAAGAGCAACTTGAGCCAGCTGTGGACCGATGTTAATGAAGTATGCTTTGATATGATCGATGTTATCCAGCATCAGACGGCTGATCGCAATTGTTTTGAGATCCTCATAAGCCGAGTTACGACGCATAATGCTTGCGTTTTTACTTTTTGGCTGCATGGAAAGCGGGATAAAGACCATGAATCCGTTGGTCTCGTCTTGCAATTCACGGATCTGCACCATATGGTTGACGCGGTCCTCATAGGATTCAATTGATCCATACAGCATCGTTGTATGGGTACGCATGCCCAGGTTATGAGCAGTACGGTGCACCTCAAGATAACGATCCACGTTCGCTTTGTCTACACGCATTTTTTTGCGATATTCATCCGACAGAATCTCAGCGCCGCCACCAGTCAATGTTTTCAAACCTGCTTTTTGCAGCTCTTGCAGGACTTCTCTGATACTGAGTCCGCTAATCCGGGTGAAGAAATCAATCTCGGCTGCCGTGTAGGCTTTCAGCGTAACATCCGGATATTTCTCGTTTAAAGCACGCAGGGAATCGACATAATATTGAAAAGGAACATGGTTGTTATGTCCGCCTACGATATGGAACTCACGTACGCCTGGATGAATATGCTGTTCCACATAATCGATCATTTCCTGACCGGATAATGTATAGGAGCCTTCTTCACCCTGGTCTTTACGGAAATTACAAAAAGCGCAGTGGGCTTCGCATACGTTCGTAAAATAAAGACTCATGTTTTCGATGAAATATACTTTCTTACCATTTTTCCGCAAGTTGGCCTCATTGGCCAGCTGGCCCAAAGTTAGCAGATCATCTGTTTCATACAGATATACGCCGTCTTCTACGTTCAGCCTTACGCCGTTCTGCACTTTCTCAACGATTTCAGCCATTCTTTTGTCTGTGAACGGTGTTACCAATGTAGACATACTGTTTCCTCCTGTTCTTAACCGGATTTGAGTTGTGTGTAGGATCTGCATACAGAACTACATAGCAAAGATGCGGTCAACTGCCGCCTTCTTATATGGACTAACTCTTATTTACCCGGTGCAGCGTGTGCTGCGTACGTAAAGCTAATTTTTTCATTAAAGTGAGTCTTGTGACTCTATATGCATTGGGGACTGCGGACAGTCTCGAAATGTGAAAAAAATTACAACTCTATATATGATCGTCACCTGAATAAGTCATGACAAAATATCGACATTTCAGTGCGACCACCTATTCATTATAAACCTCGTGTCGCGGGGGTTCAATACACTGGGAAGAAAAAGGAGTTCAGGGGGAACGCGGAAAGAGGCAAACATGACTTGAGACCCTTGACGGGGTGGAGTATAATTTAAAGAAGAGTTAATGAAAGGTAGTTCAAAAAGTCCGCTTTTGATTACGAAGGATGCCTAGCGGCATCTCAGCGTCGAATATGGGATTCAGCCGAAATGTCCGTTGCTCACGTAGTTTTGCCTACGCTCCGCTACTCCATTTCTATCTTCATCCCATCTTCTTGGTACTGAAAAGCGCCCTTTTTGAACATGATTTTATATGAAAAAGGAGAGTGACCTGGCATGATTAACATCAGCGAAACGGCTGCTGACAGATTGAAAGAGATGCTTGCACAGCAAGAGACACCTGGTATGTTCCTGCGTCTTGGCGTAGCACCGGGCGGTTGCACCGGATTTTCGTACGCCATGGGCTTTGACGATAAAGAGTCCGATGAGGACCTGTATATGGATATTCAGAGTATGAAGGTTGTAGTTGAGAAGGAAAACCTGAAGTATCTGGATGGTCTCGAAATTGATTTTGAAGAGTCCGGTATGACGGGTGGGTTCACCATCCATAATCCGAACGCGGTAGCCACTTGTGGATGTGGATCTTCTTTCCGTACGAAGGAAGATGCGGGTGTACCTGATAAGGATTGTTAAGAAACTGAGTTGTACAGCGGTTTCCCGATTCTGTTTTGAAATAAGCAGTTTGCAATCCCTTTAATAGATAGCCTCTGAATTGTATCCGTTTTGCACGGGCATGATATCAGAGGCTTTTTTGCGTGTACTGATTGTGCATGGTTGACAAACTTAGTTGTAACAACTATAGTTACAATATAAAGTTCAAACATAAACAATATCGATAATTTAAAGGAGAGATCATGATGAACATTGCAATCATTGGTGCAACAGGCAAAGCAGGAAGTGTAATTTTGAAAGAAGCAGCAGACAGAGGGCATAAAGTAACGGCAATCGTTCGTAATGCATCCAAATTGGAAGATAAAAGCCTGAATACGCTGGAGAAAGATGTATTTGATCTTACAGCTGAAGATGTTAAAGCGTTTGATGTGGTTGTAAATGCATTTGGTGCTCCAGCTGGTAAAGAAAACCTGCATGTGGAAGTAGGACAAGCGTTGATCAACATCCTGAAAGATGCACCAAACACTCGTATGATCGTGGTGGGTGGAGCAGGAAGCCTGTTCACAGATGAGTCCAAAACATTGCGTGTCTTTGAATCCCCAGGATTCCCGGATGCTTACAAAGCAACTGCAACGAACCAAGGCCAAAACTTGCAGGATCTGCAAGCATCTTCGGGTATTCAATGGACATTCTTGAGCCCGGCTGGATTCTTTAATCCAGAAGGTGTACGCACCGGCAAATATCAAGCAGGCAACGACGTTATTCTCGTGAATAGCGAAGGCAACAGCTACATCAGCTATGCAGACTATGCGATTGCTTTGGTTGATGAGATCGAGAATCCACAACACAAAAACGAGCGCTTTACCGTTGTTGGCGAAGTGAAGTAACACTTTCAAATAATAATATGTATTATACAAACGGACGCTGATCTTCAAAGATTGGTGTCCGTTTTTTTTATGTTATCGAAGAGGGATGATCTGCAATAACGTTAGACAGATTAGATGATTATAGTTCAACTTCCAACTACTCCTTTGAATCTATGTTATATTATTCTAAAGATGGGAAGGAAATGTGATTATGTGAGAACCATCATCTCTTCATTGGAATTGCTGCGAGTTCAAAAGTATAAGGGAGTGAACAGTTGTGAAGATGTATTCCAAAGGAGTTATACTATTGATCTTTGCGGTTTTTATGATTAGTGTATCGAGTGGTTCAGGGTTATCCCAATATACAAACGTTAAAAATAAGATGAATCAATTTCACATCACTTCTCTTTATCCGAAAAATAAGAATGGACAGACATATGGTTCTGCCGCATATGCGACTTCTCCAGAAACGGAACCTGATTTAATCTTGGCTACTGGTGTGGATGGTACAGACGGATATCTGCTGAAAAAAGACATGGATGGCGAGCAACCCAAAACACCTGAAGAAGCTATTGCGATACAGAACAGCAGATCACCAGATGGTCGTGATATTCCACTGTATGACAAGGATGGTGAAACCGTAATTGGTGTGTTTCATGTTGGAGGAAAGTGAAACGTTACTGAAATGAACACCATTCGGCAGTTGATCAAAAGGGTCGGATGCTTTTTGATTTTAAGATTTACTTAGTTTGCTAAAGGATGTGACAGTAATATGAAATACTTCATTGGAATTACCCCTCCAGATGATTATAAAGAAAAAATTGTGGCATTTCGTGATCGTTGGTCCAGTAATCGTCTTAATGATGCAGTCGAGCCTCATATCACTGTAAAAGCGCAGGGTGGTCTTACCGTTGATCTTCATTGGTTAGAAAGTGTGAGACAGACATGCTCTTTAATGCCAAGTTTTCAATTATCATTATCAGAACCGGGATCGTTTGGAAGTGCTGTTACATTTCTTAGTGTTGAAACGAGCAATATCATTGAGTTACATCGAAATTTGGTAAAAGCGATTTCTCCATCACAAGAACTTTTAGACCGTTACTTTGAAATGGATAAATATCATCCTCATTTAACCTTGGGGCAAACCTATTGGGGTATGAACGAGACTGAGATAGAAGAAATGAAGCTCTTAACAAGTAAGGAATTGGCTCCTTTTCCAACCTTTGATGTCAATTATGTACGCGTATATAAAGAAGTTGAACTGAATACATACCTACCATTTGAAGACATCCAATTGGGAACTGAAAAGTAAAGCGATTCAAATAACAGGAGCATTAGTTCAATAAAACAAGGAAACTCCCGATCAAAGGAATTGGCTGTTTCCTAGTTTATGTAATGGCAGAATAACGCAACCAGTTAATGAACGAATCATCAAAATGATGAATAAACTTCTGCACATTGGAGGGGACTTGGTGTATTTTAAACCTATCCGTATTGTATTGGGGCTAGTTTTTTTTATCATTGCTGGGTGCAATAACGAGGTCACGAGGTTGGGTACAGATGAGCTCACGATCACAGGTGATCAAAAGACTGCCACAGAATATGTTAAGGCAAAAGGTTATAAAATTTCTTCGTATGATGGTCAAGTTCAGAAATACACTCTAGACAAAGACAAACTACTCTACGGGATAACGGAAACGATACCATATAGACAGACATGGGGGGTTCAAAAAGTAGAACCCGAACAGTATTTCGGAATGGAAATATCGGTATATAGCTTTACAGTAACAAACCATCCTCTGGGAACGTTTGACGATAGTAAATCCAAAGTTTCAATATTGCTTTGCGAAGGCAAAGTTATAGGGGGGACATCCTTCCCAAATGCAGCAATGGATGGGGCACCATATTCGTTGGATGGTAAAACATTGGAAGAAGTAACGGGAAAAAGTTTTCAAATATGGAGTGAAGAATGGAGAAAGAAATACGGTACTTAAAAAGTCAAAGCTAACGGACAACATGTTCAACATATATCTTTCGACGGATACGAAACTTAATTGAGCACAAATAGTTGCGATACGAAAACCTAACGAAACTATACTTTTGTTGAGAGGAGGGATTAGATGGATTGGCTTATGAGGATGAATCGAGCATTGGATTATATTGAAATGAACTTGGTCGGCGAGATCGAGTTGAAGGAGATTGCTCAATGTGCTTATTGTTCTTCACATCAGTTTCAGAGAATGTTCTCGTTCATTACCAATGTTTCACTTGCGGAATATATACGAAGAAGACGGCTGACTCTCGCTGCAATTGAATTGCAGAATAGTGATAGGAGAGTTGTTGATATTGCCATAAAGTATGGGTATGAATCACCGGTATCATTCGCAAGAGCTTTTCAATCATTGCATGGTGTTAATCCAGCGATGGCTCGTGAAGAAGGGACTGCTCTCAAAGCCTATCCTCGGCTTTCCTTCCTGATCTCAATTAAAGGGGAAGAGCCTATGAACTATCGTATCGAAACAAAAGAATCTTTCGAAATATTTGGAATTGAGAAAGTGTTTCAATTAAACGGAGTAGAGACACCAGCAGAATTATGGAAGCAAAGCCACGAAAATGGCGAGGTTGAAAGACTTGCTACAAATGCCGGTGATCTACCGAACTCTTTGAATTCGAATTATCATAAAGTGCATGCTGTGTGTAGCTACAAAAAAACTGGGGAAGATACTTTCCCATACATGTTGTGTGCATTTAAAGGTGAAGCAAGTAAACCCGATGGTTACACAAGTATAACGATACCAGCACACACGTGGGCCATCTTTTCCTCTGATCCCTTTACATGGGATAAATTCGATGAAACCATTGAAACCCTGTATAGACGATTTTTTTCTGAATGGCTTCCTACTACAGGATATGAACAGGTCGACGGAATGGAATTTGAAATTACTGGAGTTAAAGATGGACTGAATTTTGTTGAGTTATGGTTTGCTGTAAGAAAAATATCTTAGTTTTATTTCTTTTAGATTAGTCTTGAATAATAACTTAATAAAGACAAATGGAGCAAACAATTGTGTCCGATTGGTTGCTTCTTTGTTCATTCACCTAACGGCCAGGGAAAATGCAACATTTTTCCTGTTAAACAGGTCAATAAAGATGTACCAATTAACATTATGAGAAGAAGGTGGAAAAACTGAAGCTTCGTATAATCACGTTAATTTTTTTTATATCTAGCGTGTTCTTTATCTCAAATGCACAAGATGTTAACGCTTTGTCATGTGTTGAATCGGGAGGCCCCCAAGAACAGTTAGAAATATATGATGGAGCTGTTTATGGTGAAGTAAAGCAAGTAAAGGTCGACTTGAAGCAAGAGGGGTTTACGGGAACCAAAGAGAAAATTAGATATATTTTAGTGGAAGTTGAGAGGAGTTGGAATACTGAAGTTGACTCTCAACTAATTATCGCAACCAACTTCACATGGGGATTTGATTTCAAGGAAGGTAACAAATACTTAATATACTTTAGCGAAGTGGATGGTGAATTAAGTAGTAGTCCGTGCAGTTCAACCATCGAAATGAACAATATTAATCAAGCAACTGAACTATTCGGGGAAGGCTTTCCACCAAAACAACAAGTAAACTTAGAACACAAAATGTGGTTTATGTTTGAGCAAGATATTGATTTGTTTATCGTAGGTGTGGTCGTATTTGCGGCGATCTTTACCTTCATCATGAGAGTAAGAAAGAAAAAGCACAAAGTATAATTTGGTAGCGCTAAACGGGGAATTTTGCTCAAACAAAAAGTCATTTGAACTAGGAATGGATTCCTGTATGACCTATTACCCCCTTTACTTAAACGAGGATCGAGGCGTATAATCCGTTGAGATATCAGAGCAATAAGAGGGGATACAGTTATGAATAGTGGATTAATCAACGCGATCATTGCGTATATCATGTGGGGAGTTCTCCCGCTGTATTGGAAGTTGTTTGAAAATGTACCGGCAGGTGAGATTTTATCGCACCGGGTTGTCTGGTCATTTGTCTTTATGGGGATTTTCGTTGCCGTCCAACGTCGTTGGAGTGACATGAAGCGCATTCTGACCAGTCGTTCGACCCTGCTGTCCCTTACCGCGAGTGGGCTGCTAATTGCTATTAACTGGCTTATCTTCATCTGGGCGGTTAATAACGGTCATGTCGTTGAGACAAGTCTGGGCTATTATTTGAACCCGTTGCTGAACGTGTTACTGGCGGTTGTCTTTCTTCATGAAAAGCCAAACCGTGGACAGTGGCTCGCGATTGCCATCGCTGGTGTCGCGGTGCTTATCATCGCTATCGACTACGGACGTTTCCCATGGGTTGCGATCTCATTGGCCGTGTCATTTGGCTTGTACGGTCTAGCGAAGAAGAAGATCAAGCAAGACGCTTCAGTGGGCTTATTTTCGGAGACAGCTGTAGTTCTGCCCGTCGCACTCGGCTACTGGATCTACTTGGCCGTTGTAGGAAAAGCAACGGCATGGACGTTGCCTGGACCGATGTTCTTCGAACTGTTACTTTCCGGTGTGGTGACGGCGTTGCCGTTGCTGTTCTTTGCACGGGCAGCTGCTCGAATGTCATTGTCCACACTAGGCTTCGTACAGTATATTGGGCCGACAATCATGCTGATCCTGAGTGTGTTTGTGTTCAAGGAAACGGTCTCGCCAGTTCTGCTTGTTGGTTTCGCTCTCATTTGGACAGCGCTTATCGTATACGCTACCGCATCGATACGTGCTACGAGACTCGCTAAGGTAAGCTGAACAGAGGTATCTTAATCGTTATAAATGCCCTTTCTGCCAATGAGGTGGAGAGGGCAATTTTTTGTTTGTGGGGGAGCGATAGGTCGATAAAAACTAAAAAGGAAGGCTGATTAACGTTATGGTAAAATACAGGAGTAGTAATCAAAAATAGTAACCAAACAGAGTAATAGAAAAACGAGGAGGCGACAGATATATGATGGTTAATAACCGTTACCGCAAACGTGATCCATTCTTTGTAAAGAAGGCTGTAGTTCAGATACTATTTCAGTTTGCAGTTTCAGCGATAATCGGTAGTATATATGGGTTCATGATGGTCAACGAGACGATAGGTGGATATATTAATAAACTATTACCGAGCACGGATGGTCCGGATCTTCATTTATATCTGCCCGTTGTGATAACGGTGTTCATCTACTCGTGTTTAATTCAGAAGAGACAACGGATTTTACTTGAAAAAATCTCAATTAGTTGTCTCCATATTTTGGTTGCCCTGCTAGGCTGTATTTCTTCAGTTGTTGTGTTATTGGTGATCTAATCCAAATCCCTACGTATCCACACCTTCAGCCCCATCAACTGCATCAATGACACCGACAGCGAGTGTTGTTACCGCAGCAGCAGCTAAAAGATTCTTGGCACCAAGCTTCACTCTGTCCTTATCTTCCTCTTTCATGCCCACAACAACATCTTTACCGTTGTTATATACGTACTTGGCTGATATCGCTACACCTTTTGCAGTATTGGTTACAGCACCTCCAATATCGGCAAGCCCCGCGTCTATGGCGGTATCATTTTTTCGAATTGCACCACTGGCAAGATCATATGTCCCGCTAGCCAGTTGTCCAACGGTTTTGCCTGTATTAATTGTGGCTTTCTCTACACCGTTTCCGATTTCTTTGATAAAGGGGCTTCCCGCGATTTCACCAACAACCCTCACGCTGCCGCCCAACACTCTCCCGGTAACTTCCCCAGCTAACTGACCGAACCCTTTTAAAAAACTCATCTATTTTCCCCCGCTCTTAAAATAAGCTAACCGATGTTCTGCATGATTTTATTTTATTATATTCATATGTAAGCGAAAAAACCATTCTGCATTTAGCCTGCTCATAAGAACGTTGCGCCCCCGGAATGCCCTGCACGCTACCCAAATGGCACCCTCAACTGTACATTCGCTCCAACGTAAAAAAAGGCGCTACTCCCACCGGGAACAGCGCCTTCCGCATTTCGTTACCCTAATAACTTGACTACCCACGGTTTTAGAAGTGCCTCATAGAGCAGCAACGTAGTGGAGGGGCGGAATCGATTCTGAAGAAGCGAAGCGTTCGCCTTTATCCCCGGATTTTCCCCCAATAAGGGGAATTCATAAAAATCTGGGGATAACAGCGATCATAAGAACGATCCGCCACCGGAACGCCACCATTGCTCCAAGCCCGTACTTCTACCCACCGCACCTAGTCAATAAATCCTTCCATGACAACAGTTGGCATCATATTCGACTGCCAAGCACCCTTACCATATCCACTGTTATAACCTGGTGTAGCCTGAGGCTCCCAGTAGAATACACCTTTACCTTTGCCATTTGGCAGATTGCGGATTTGGTTTTTCATCGCGGCAACAAAACTTTTGCCAGCTGCAGCCTGGTTATTGTCCATGCCAATTTCGGAGATGATGATCTCTTTGCCATAACGGTTGATCATATCCTTGGCGTTGTTTACCGTATTTGTCACAGCGGTGTTCCAGCCGGAAGCTGAAGGATAGAGAGACATGGCAATCATGTCAAAGTTAGCTCCGTTATTAATCAGACCACCAATATTCCATACATAGAGGGCGTTATCATCCCCACCTGCCAGATGCACAATGGTTTTGGTGCCGCTGCTCAGGGATTTCACTGCGTTATGGCCTGTGTTCACCAACCACGCATAGTTTTTCATGTTGGTAGATGCTTTGCCATCTTCCCATAACATGCCGTTGCTTGTTTCATTCCCGATCTGTACCCAGTCCGGGGTAACGCCTTTGCTTTGCATCGCCGTCATAACTTCACGAGTGTGGTTCCATACCGCATCCATGAGCTGTTGGAACGTATAGTTTTTCCAGGCAGCAGGTTTAGTTTGCTGACCAGGGTCTGCCCAGGAATCGCTGTAGTGCAGGGTAAGCATTACACTCATGCCAGCATTCTTGGCACGTTGTGCGAGTGCAGCCGCACGCTCCTTATTCATGTAACCGTTCCCATAATCATTCGAAGGATTAACGAATACCCGAATGCGAACGGAGTTGATTTGATAGTCTTTTTTCAAAATATCAATGATGTCGCGCTGTACCCCGTTTTTATCTTTCCATTTGTAACCCTGGGCTTCCATTCCGGGAACCCAACTGATGTCGGCTCCTTTGGCGAAACTTGGTGCTGCGCTGGCATGCTGACCTGCGGGCAACATGATGGAGGTGAATAACAAAACAAAAGCTAACATGATGGATGTCTTGAAACCCCTTACATTTTTGAACATTACAAGATGCCTCCTCGGATTTAGGTTGAGTTGCATCCTAATTATAGCCATCCTGGTTTACTCTACTAAAGGGTCCATTTCCAATATTTTGGGTGTTTTATCAACCTCTCTACAGAAAATGAGAAAACAAAAAGCCGTCCGAAGACGGCTTTTCTACCCGTGGCGCTTTTTGAAACATTGATCCGTATCCCGCGCCTCCACCAGACTCTTTTAATTTGAGCTAGTGGATCGGGTAAGGGACACGTTCAACATGACATTAGAAATGTTGACGCACCTCCTTTCCTTGTGGCAAGAGTATACAACACCTTGTTTCGGAAAGCTAGTCTTTTTTACGTATTTACGAAAAATTATTTTTCAGTCTGGAACATCGTGATATCTCGTGCATAATGGCTCTTGGTTCCGTCATTGTTTCGGATGCGCACACTGTCTTCACTGATCCGCTCCACAATGCCACAACCGACCTCGCAATAGACGCCAGCCGGGTCTTCCTGCCATGCGCTTACCATACATTGGGATAGTGCAGCCGTGAAAAACTCTATATTTTTTTGTAACGTTCTAGGTTTGTTGGATTTCATTATATACTCCTTTAATCAACTATATTTGGAATGAGAACAAGCAACCGGACCAAATCACACTGTACTTCACTTTACTCTGTCTATTGACCTTTGTAAAGGGATGGAAAAAGTTGCGGCCATGAGGTATCATTTACATAAATTTTACGTAGCGTTTACACTGCGCTGACGCTTGATGTTGATTACGAATAGTACAATTATATGAGAACTTCTAACCAAGAATAGATATGCAACACATTCGGAGGCCATACATGCATAGAGACGTCAAAACAGGCAACTACGTTAATCGTGATTTGAGTTGGGTTGAATTTAATCGGCGCGTACTTCAGGAGGCCCAGGATCCAACAACGCCTCTGCTGGAACGCATGAGATTTCTCGGCATTGTCGCTAGTAATTTGGACGAGTTCGTCAGTGTAAGGGTGGCGGAGACAAAAGAGAAGATCAAGGCCGGATTCACGCAAAAAGATTTTACAGGATACACGCCTTCGGGATTGTACCGCAGATTGATCAAACGAACCGGGACCATGGTCGCCGAACAGTATAAAACGTATCGTGAACTCATTCGTCTACTCGCCAAGAAAGGCGTGAACATTCAGGAATATACAGATCTTAATGTGACACAGCAGCGCGCAATGGACCAGTACTTTCATGAAATTATTTTTCCGGTACTCACACCGATGGCGATTGACCAGAGTCGTCCGTTCCCACTGGTACACAACAAGTCTGTCTATCTGTCCGTGATGTTACAGAAGGAAGGGGAGCAAGAGGGCGAGCCGTTTATGGCTATTGTTCAGGTGCCTTCCAATCTGCCGCGGGTAGTTCAGGCTCCCATTCGGGCGAATAGCAAAAAGAAAACATTCATACTGATTGAAGATCTTATCAAACATCATATCCATACGCTCTTCAGCGGATATATCTCGCTTGCTGCACAGGAATTCAGAGTGACCCGTAATGCGGATCTGTTTATTAATGAAGAAGAAGCGGAAGATCTGCTTGAGGCTATTGAAAAAGAATTGCGCCGCAGACGCCGCGGGGCTCCTGTACGACTGGAAGTCTGTAAGGATTTTCGTCCGGATGCTTTATTGGAATTGCAGGATGAATTTGATATTCAGGACCCGGTATATGAAATTGATGGACCACTTGATCTGAGTTTTCTGGCGGGATTCGTAGACAGTCTGGAAAGTTTCTCACATCTGAAATACAGTCCGGTGAAGCCAGTCTACCCACTTGAGTTTCTGCCAAGAGAAAGTCATTTTGAGCTACTGCGCAAACGCGATGTACTGGTGCATCATCCGTACGAATCGTTTGAACCAGTCACTGATTTTATATTGGAGGCTTCGGAAGATCCAAGAGTTCTGGCCATCAAGATGACATTATATCGGGTCAATGGCGATTCACGCCTTATTCCGGCACTTGCACTTGCAGCTGAGAGTGGTAAGCAGGTCACGGTGGTGGTGGAACTGAAAGCCCGGTTTGATGAAGAGCGCAACATTGCTTGGGCGCGTAAGCTGGAGAAAGCCGGTTGTCACGTGGTATATGGACTGGTTGGACTGAAGACCCATGCCAAAATCATTCTTGTTGTACGCAGGGAACAGCAGGGGCTGAGACGTTATGTTCATGTAGGAACCGGTAACTATAATGAGAGTACAGCCAAAGTGTATACGGACGTGGGACTGTTCACCTCTAATCCAATTATTGGGGAAGATGCATCCGAATTGTTCAATGAGATTACCGGATACTCCGGTCCGAAGGCATTGCAGGCGTTCCGTGTAGCTCCGGATGGTATGAAGGATGAGTTGTTTGCACTGATTCGTAGAGAAACAGAGCACGCGCTGAAAGGCAAACCTTCCAGAATCATTGCCAAGATCAACTCCTTATCCCATCAGGAAATGATTGATGAATTGTACGAGGCTTCTCAAGCAGGCGTGCAGATCGATCTGATTGTGCGTGGTGTATGTTGTCTGCGTCCGGGGGTAGAGGGGCTCAGTGAGAATATTCGGGTCATTAGCATTGTGGATCGTTTTCTGGAGCATTCACGGTTGTTTTATTTTGAAAATAGCGGCAACCCGGATGTATTCATCTCCAGTGCAGACTGGATGACACGTAACCTGAATCGAAGAATTGAACTGATGTGTCCCGTATTTGATCCAGAGCTGAAAAAGATGCTGGTGGATATCCTTAATCTGTCCCTTATGGATAATGTCAAAGCGAGACAACTTATGCCTGGTGGCAATTATGTATTTGTAGAAAATGAAAAGCCCCCGCTGAGAAGTCAGACGGAGGCCATGGGTATTATCCCTTGGAAGCCTGCTGAATGGAGTGCGTTAACGTAACTCCCCAGGCTTCCTTCAGATCCTTGACGGCCTCTTCCAGGCCATCAAGTTCCAGTAACGGCTCAGCTGTACAGGTGAATTGCACCTGCAGCGAGTCGTTTTCTTTTGTTGCTTTGATCGCAGCGATGCTCTCGCATCGATTGATGGCTTCAGCTACGCGGAGCAGAGAGCCTAAACGATGAGCATGCCGCTCATCCGAGTTTTTCAGAATGTCCCGGTGCTTATTCAGCAGCTGGGGCGTTCTTTTTTTGGGATGATAATCAGCTGCACTGGCACTTAGAATGGTCTCCCGATGAGAAAGTCCATAAATGCTCGAATTCATGATCCAATAGGCCGAGTGCTGTGTATAACGGAAATAGTTAATCTGCTTACCAGCCATGTGCAGCATGGAGGATGCATACAGGATTCGGGCATCTGCTTGATCAGGAGGGGCACCTTGTAATGCTGTATACAGGGTAACCATATCCTGATGAATCCGTTGCAGACGTTTCTCTGGAATAGGCGGACCAAAATGGATAAAGTTGCGGATACTGTCCTTCAGCGCGTCTGGAACGACCGGCTGCCCTCCAGCCATGTAATCCCGTAATAACCCATCCCGTAAACCCGCACCACTAACCACATAACGATCTCCCTGTATTATCTGGAAGACAGTTCGTAGGATCAGTACGCCGGGCACAATGATGTCTGCGCGATCTTTGGCGAGCCCAGGTACCTTTTTGCGCTGTGCCGAGGTGAGATGTGGTAAGGAGCGAGCGATGTTCTCCATCGCTTCCTCACTGATCTCATAATGATGGCTGACAGGCAAAGAATACTGGGTGCGCTTCTGTTCCACTTTGGCGAGTGTACGCATTGTGCCGCCAAGTCCGATGAGTGGCAGACCAGGATGCTCACGAATCCAATCCTGTCCACGGAGAGCCTCAGTGACTTCGTTGCATAATGCATTTGCATTCTCCTCAGTCCACTGATCTTCGCCCCCGTAACGGGCATGTGAATTCACTGCACCAATAGGGAGGGAGATGCTATGTAACCTTTTCCGATCCCGAAAGACCGTGATCTCTGTACTGCCGCCTCCAATATCCACGACGTAACCGTCTGCCAGATCAATGGATTGAGTGACACCAAGGAACCCATAATAGGCCTCCCGATCTCCCGATACACATTCAATGGTAAGCCCCGTCTCGGTCTCCAGCCATTCAATAATCTCAAGGACATTGCTTGCATTACGAATAGCTGCGGTAGCTGCTGCGCGAATCAGTTTGGTCTGATACGCTTCACAGGTCGCTTTGAATTGACTCAAGATGGTGATGGCTTTATCCAGAGAATGGCGCAGAATGGTTCCATCGGACTCAACAACGCTGCTTAGACGAGCGGCGTATTTGTCTTCATGAATGATGCGATAGGCTTCGTCCTGGTCCAGTTCATAGATAACTAGACGAATGGAGTTCGAGCCGATATCAATAATTCCTAAGGTTTCATTAGTACGTGTCATAAGCATCTCCTTCTACAGAGGTTCAACTACCCGAAGTGAAGAAGGGCAGCCATGGCTTCCGGTGAACCCGGCGGTGTGGCAGAGAAGGGCGTAGTTAACATAACAACAATGATAAAGACGATGAAACAGGCAAATATAAGACAACTCACGGCAAAGCCGCGATTACGCTTTTGCATAAACAGTCGAATACCTGTGACAAAGAGAAGTACCGTAACAGCTACCAGAACGATCGACATTGCAAAATAGGCTACGCCATAAAGTGATTTGAAAAATGCTTCCATTTGTTCTTAACGCTCCTTAGATCCTCATATTTAAGCCCTTCCAAGCCATTCCTTAGTAGCATACGACAGATTGACTTGTTTGAAAAGTAAACCGGGCGCTTGTTCCCGTTTCCGCCATCACCCCTGGGACAGGTTACATGGAAAAGGGGCCTTTGCCGTGGACAGACATCCAAGAAAGCAAGGCTTCTGTTGAGTATGTATAAGGAAGGACTATTGTTTCAAGGAAGGAGATCAACCCATGTCGAGACAACTTGCAAGCAAATGGCGGAAGACAGCGGCTCTGATGAAATATCCGGTAGCTGCTGTCCATATCCCACAGACCAAGGCATTCAACTCGGGTAATCTGCTGCAAATGCTCAGTCGTTATGGAATGGTGTATGTCAAACCTATTGTAGGAGGCGGAGGTTACGGTGTCATCCGGGTATCGGCCAGCGGTGGGGCTTATCGATACACCCATATGAAAACGACCCGTTCTTTCGCCAGTTTCAGCCAGATGTATCGCTCTCTGGTGCGTGTAAAGGCTAGACGCAAGTACTTGATCCAGCAAGGCATTCATCTGGCAACAATTCAAGGGAGACCTGTTGATTACAGAGTCAAAGTTGTCAAAACCCAACGAGGCTGGGTATTCCGTTCATTAGTAGGACGACTCGCTCGTCCCGGACTCTGTGTGACGAATCTGAGCAAGGGTGGCACCATGTTATCAGGAAGGCGAGCTCTTGGTTTATCCCTGCCACATATATCCGGTCGGCACAAACGCCGGGAGATGCGTTCACTTACAATGACATGTACGTACATTATGGAAAGTCAGTTCCCTGGTGTAGGTCAGCTTGGATTTGATTATGGACTGGATTATTCAGGCAAGATCTGGATTCTGGAAGTGAATACCAGACCCCAATAGAAAATGAATGGGAAAACTCAAGAAAATTCAAGAAAAACCGATAATATATAGAAGAAAACGGTATGAAAACCGTTTGAAATTTTACATTACCGGGTAATTTACTCGCAACAAGTCTTGAAACTATGAATTTATTCCAAAAAAAATACGCTGATAAACGTTCTGATAGTAGTACAAACTCCCTGTGCATAAATATTGTCCACACTATACACGTTGACTACTCTATATTTTTTCCATTTATCAACAAACTATGCACAGGATTTCCACATATCGTTGTGGATAACAAGAACGCTTGTTCTCTATATGAATCTCTGATATGATAGTTTTGAGGAAAAAAAAGGAAAGGTTGTGGCGGGAAATGGCTATGTTATCCGATGAGATGTTGTTGGATTCCTACCATAAAGCGATTGAGTTGAATCTCGAACGAGATTTCATCGCACTGCTGTTGGCAGAAATCCATAAGCGCAAACTGGGTACCGACGTATCTGCCATTCTTCACTAGAGATCCTCATTGCAGGCAATGTTACAGGTTTCCGGACAAGTCCCATAGTGAGACTGGCCATGGCGTGCTCGTCTGACAATGGTGACAGTACATCACATGATTGCAAACGTTTTCGACTTCGTCTGCCGTGTCAGAGGAAGGTTGGAATACGTAGGGGCTGTATGGTCCGGTGTAATCATCCAATTTGCCGCATTCTAACAGTCCCTGAAGGCAGTGGGGGCAAGCCTGCTCCGGTACAACCAGACCGTTACACAGCGGGCATATATAAGACAAGGGTATCCCTCCTGATATGGATTCACTCAGGAGTAAGATACCCTTTTTTGTATCAATATATGTTATTTCAGCAAAACTAGCGTTTCATGTTACTGCTGTGTCCTGGGGACAACTTGGCATCCGGATCGAAGTACACCTTCGCATTGTTGACGGCTGTTGGAGCTTCGCCGAATCCGACAGCGATCAGCTTCAGTTTACCCGGATATGTTGTGATATCTCCGGCAGCGAAGATTCCTGGAATAGATGTTTCCATGCGGGAATCAACAACGATGGAGTTACTGTCAATTTCGATACCCCACTCGGCAATCGGTCCGAGAGAAGAGACAAATCCGAAGTTAACGATCACGTCATCTACTTCGATTTCCTGAGTTTCTTTGGTTTTCACATGAGAAAGGGTTACCTTGGTAATCGTGTCATCCCCATGAAGTTCCGTGATTTCGGTCGGTGTAACGACATTCACCTTGGAATTCATCAGGTTTTCGACACTGTGCTCATGTGCACGGAACTTGTCCCGGCGATGGATCAGTGTCACTTGCTCAGCGATAGGCTCCAGCATGAGTGCCCAGTCTACCGCGGAGTCACCGCCGCCACTGATCAGTACTTTTTTGCCAGCGAAGGCATTCAGATCACTGATGAAGTAGTGCAGGTTGCTCTTCTCGAACTTGGCAGCACCTTCAAGCTCCAGGCGACGTGGTTCGAATGCACCTACACCAGCTGTAATAATGACGGCTTTGGCATGATATTCATTCTCATCCGTCTTCACGACGAAATGTTGCTCATCCTTTTTCTCCACCGATACAACCTTTTCTTCAAGCCGGATGTTCGGGTTAAAATGATTCATTTGCTCAACGAGGTTATTCACCAGTTCCTGAGCTGTTACTTTCGGGAATCCGGCTACATCATAGATGTATTTCTCCGGGTAAAGAGCGGCAAGCTGTCCACCAAGCTGTGGCATACTTTCAACCAGTGTAACGGATGCCTGACGCATCCCACCATAAAACGCGGCGAACAGACCCGCAGGGCCCCCACCGATAATAAGTAAATCAGTCATATCATGACTGGAATTTTGTGCAGTCAAGAATCAACAACACCTTTCATATTTTAATAGGTAGTTAACAGAAAGAATGTGCAGGCTACGTATCGTAACCGGCATGGGTGCTGAACTGTCTTTCCTATTATAAACGGTGTATTCAGGGTTGCAAAGTTAGCGGCGTCACGAAACTGGGAACAATTGATGAAGATCAGATGAGAATAGGATGAAATTGGAAATGAAAGGTTATGAAAAATAACAAAAAAAACCTTGATCTTTACTAGAAATACAGATATCCTTGACCTGTACTATGTGTTTTTTTGTCTAATTTAGAGTCAATATGTAATATGAAGACAGATCCCGTGTTTTGTAGAATCTTGTGGTTAATTTCACAACTTGAAACGATAACTTGCGTGCAAACGTATCAATTTCATAAACCCTTTAGTTGCTTCAATCAAGTCTAGATATAGATCAAAACGGTTCGATACGTCGATATCTAGTTTCATAAAATCCATTTTTAGTGAGTTATGAAATTGATGCAAACGTTTAAATAAATTCGCGAAGTTAACATTTGTCGTCATAATGGGCAAGACCTCATCAATATTTGTAAGTATGTGCATTTTGCATCTCACCCAAGATCGGGCTGATGCAAGTGAAACCGGAAGGGGTATAGACATGAGCAGTATTCCCAAAATCGTCATCCTCGGCGCGGGCTATGGCGGGATTCTGACAGCCCAGCGGCTGCAGAAGGAATTGAACTATAACGAGGCCGACGTCACATTGGTGAATCGGCATGATTATCATTATATTACTACACATCTACATATGCCGGCAGCCGGCACGGATACCATTGAGCATGCAAGAGTGCCCATTTCCAAGCTGATTGATGAGTTCAAGATTGATCTGGTCAAGTCTTCCGTGAAGGAGATTCGTCTGCAGGATCGGAAGATTATTCTGGAGGACGGCACGTTATCCTATGATTATCTGATTATTGGACTAGGCGGTGAGCCTGAGACCTTCGGTATTCCGGGGATGCTCGATCACGCCATGACAATCCGCAGCATTAACTCGGTCAGACTGATTCGAGAACACATCGAATATCAATTTGCGATGTACAAAAACGATAACAAACGAAATCGTATTCGGTTTGTCGTAGGTGGAGCGGGTTTCAGTGGTGTTGAATTCGTAGCTGAACTTGCAGATCGTATTCCACAGCTGTGCAAGGAGTTCGACGTGAATCCGAAACATGTGCACATCTATAATGTAGAGGCAGCGCCTTCGGCCTTGCCTGGATTTGACCCGGAATTGGTAGAACATGCAATGAATGTGCTCAAGAAAAAGGGTGTTACTTTCAAAATTGGTGTTCCAATCAAGCAATGTCTCCCGGACGGGGTTATTGTGGGTGAAGGTGAAAAGCTCGATGCAGCTACAGTCGTATGGACCGGCGGTATTCGCGGTAACTCACTGCTTGAACAGGCAGGTCTTGAAGTGATGCGAGGACGTGTGAAAGTAGACGACTACTTGCGTGCTCCAGGGCATGAGCATGTCTATGTCATTGGTGATAATTCACTTGTCTTCAACGCGGAAGGACGGCCTTATCCGCCAACAGCCCAGATTGCGATGCAGCAGGGTGTGAACTGCGCCAAGAACGTTGTGGCATCCATTCGCAAGAAACAGCCACAACCTTTTGTATTTACGAGCAAAGGCACGGTTGCATCACTGGGTAAAGGTGAAGCTATTGCCGTTGTGGGCGGCAAGAAATACAAGGGCTGGAAAGCGGCTCAGTTGAAGAAGCTGGTAGATCTGCGTTATCTGTTCATCATTGGTGGTATTCCGTTAGTCCTGAAGAAAGGGCGGTTTTTTGGATGAGACATTGCAGTGTTCAGGTCCGGGGACTATTAACACGTGAAGAGCTGGATCGTTACAACGCCCTGATGCAGGTCGGTGGTTATCTGGAGGAACAGGATCAATATGATCTGGCCTACATCGTGCAGAAAGAAGTGGATATTCTCATTATGCCTGCGATTGAGCGGCTTAAAGAGAAGGGTCGTGACCGTGACCGGGCCACAGCCGAATTCCTCGAATCGCTGAAAGCGGTAGATGATGAGGACGAGGATTAGAGACGATATAAGTTGAACTAAAGATGTTTACACATACACTTCAATGACAGAATAACCTTCCAATCGCTGTTATCCCCAGATTTTTTTGATTCCCTTTTGTTAAAGGGAAAATCCGGTGATAAAGGCGAACGCTTCGCTTTTTCAGGTTTTTTCTGTCCTTTCCGTTTTTGTGTAAATAAATAGTTCAAACAATATAGATCTAAATCAAGCTTGAGGTAGTAGAATATAGATAGATAATAAAGCACCGCAGACAGTATCCTTTACAGGAGATGTCGCGGTGCTTTATTGTGCTTTGTACTATTTTTATAGCTTAAGCATGTCTTCCAGTGTTCCTTCGTTCAACAGACTTCCCACATAGAACGAACCGAATTCGCCATAACGGGCGCTAACTTCATCGAAACGCATCTCATAGACAAGTTTCTTGAACTGAAGTGCGTCATCCGCAAATAGCGTAACGCCCCATTCCCAATCGTCGAAACCGACAGAGCCGGTAATGATCTGTTTTACTTTACCCGCATAGCTACGGCCAATCATGCCGTGACTACGCATCATGGTGCGACGCTCGTCCATGGACAGCATGTACCAGTTGTCATTCAGCTCACGTTTTTTGTTCATCGGATAGAAGCAGATGTATTGTCGTTGTGGCAGAACAGGTTTCAGACGGGCGATAATATCCGGATTTTGCATCGGGTCTTCGCCTTCTTTACCAAGATAGTTGCTCAGTTCCACTACACTGACGTAGGAATACGACTTAGTTGTGTATTGAGCAAACATCGTTTTGTTAAACGCGTTCTCAACAGCCTTCAGATCTTCCAGCGTTTCACGCAGGTGCATCATGACGAGGTCTGCTTTTTGACCTACAACCGTATATACAACGGTACTTCCTTTGGATGAATCCTCGACTTCTTTCCATTCTTTCCAGAATTCCTGAAGCTCGTCCAGTGCTACAGCGCGTTCTTCATCATCTGCTGCTTTCCAGGCGGCCCAGTTAATCGAGCGAAAATCATGCAGGGCATACCAGCCCTCCAGTGTTGATGCGGCTTCGTTCATTGGTTGTGTTCCTCCTGCAAGGTATATTTCCAAATCCCTATAAGAGGTTGTTCAAAAAGTCCGCTTTTTGATTACGAATCATGCCTGGTGGCATCTTCAGCGTCGAATATGGCATTCAGCCGAAATAAGTGGGAGGCTTACGAAGTATGTTTCCTTAGGAAACATTGTAGCTGCTGACGTAGCTCTATCTACGCTCCGCTACTCCATTTCTAACTTCATTCCATCTTCTCGGTACTGAAAACCAGTCTTTTTGAACACGCACTATAAGGGACGGGTGATTGCTTTATCGTTTACATTGTATCCCAACATGAAGCAGAAGGGCAAATGAACAGAGTATAAATATAGGGAAATTTGTCCAGAAAGTTCGTTGCTTCGCCACATTTTTTGCGGTACACTAACTACTATCCAGAAGTGAAACCTGAATGTGTGAAAGAAGAGGTGAATGTCGCCCGATGCAATTTATACCTGTGTTAGTATTGATGGTATTATTTTTCGTTATGATGTTTGGTATCGGTTTCATTCTGAACATGCTGATGAAGACAACCTGGTTTCCTTCCTATCTGTTCATTATTGTAATTCTGCCTATTGTTGTGTACTCTCTATGGGATCAGTCGTCATCTCTGATGTCACATCTGGGTTCTTTCCAGCTTGTAGACTATATGACGGGCATCGCTGGACTGGCTGGTGCGATAATCAGTGGCTGGACGATCCAGAAGTTGCGTTTGGGTGGGTACAGAATGTTTTAGATTGTTGGAAAGAGGTAACACATGCCACTGTAATCGCGTGAAAGTCTTGTCTTTGTCGTAAACGCTTACGAGTACAAAGGGAAGGCTTTTTTGCTGTTCATTTATATTAGAAGGATTATTGTACACTTGTACTTCATATACATCTGGAGAACATTCTCTTCAGATCTTCACTTGTATTCTGCTGCTAGAGCTTTTATAGTATTCTAGCGACTCTCGACATTTTATTTTAGAAATTTGCTGAATTCGGCGAAAACGTGAATGATGTCGACCTAGGACGAAACGGAACGAGAACAGGCCATCTTTTTACCTGTTTTTGAGCATTTGAGGATCAGACATTTATGATAGAATAGATAAACATACTTTTGGGGAGAAGGAGATCAGGCTATGCGCATGAAGAATCTGCACCATTATACTGAACATCATCGCTACTGCGTATACAGGGAGTTTGGACTTAGCGCCCTGGATGACCGTATGCTTACAGGAGCATATCAGCCCATGGTAGGTGCTTTTGCGGTTGGCTTGTATCGGCTGTTGTTTCAGCATCTTCCCGGTGAACAGGTCGGTTATTCGCCGCTTGAACAGCAACGGAGGCTGTTCATGACGCTTGGCTTGGAGCCAAGTGAGAAGGGGCGCAAATATATGTTAGAGCAGACATCCAAGCTTGAGGCAGTGGGGCTACTTCAGACTTCACGGTTATATATACCGGAAAATGATGATTACATCTACGAATATGAGCTGCAACCGCCGCTCTCTCCGGCAGAGTTTTTCCGGACACAGCATTTGACACTGCTGCTTCGTGACAAGATTGGCAAATTCGCCGTCCTTTCCCTGCGTTCCGGTTTCTCGGCAGTGGAAAATGGGGACGCACCTTATCCGGCAGCCAATAAAGAGAATATTTCCGTTCCCTTTTACGATATATTTGAATTGAATACCCACGTAATTGATTACGAGTTGGAGCAAGCATTGTCGGAAGTATCAACTACGGCCCAGCGGACAGGCACGAATGATGCAGCGGAAGAAAACAGTTTGAACTATGCCGACATTATTTTGCGTTTCCCGCGGGAGTCGGTCAATCGTCGTCATGTAGAACAGCTGCGGTTTGATCATGAACAACTGGGCATTGTAAATTATGTAGTAAACAAGTTTAATCTCAGTGTGCAGGATGTATGCCGTCTGCTGGATGAAGATGATATCTTCAGCCCGCAGGGCCAGCTGATTCTGGATGATCTTCAGCATAAGGCGAGCATGCAGTTCAGGCAGACGAAGAAGCGTCATGAGCAACAGACCGTCCAGGCGGCCAAGGTAGTGGCTCTGAGACAGCATATGGAGGAGCCTGAGCGGAAAGAAGACTCCGGTGAACCACCTGTTGAGCATGGAGTACAGATGGAATATTACGTCGAAGTACCTCCGCAATTTATGACCAAGTGTGATATTCATCAATACAATATGATGTTGCGTAATGAGCCATATACGCGTCTGCTGCAGACGTTCTTCCCAGGAGCTGTACCGGACAATCTGATCGATATATTTGAGAAAATTGATCTGAGTTACAAGTTGCCTGGTGAAGTCATCAATGTATTGATTCATTATTTGATGGCATTGCTTGTATCCGGCGGAGAGCAGCGGATTAACCGTAACTTTGTTGAGGCAATCGCCTCCAACATGTTGCTCAAGCAGGTGAACTCCTACGAGAAAGCCGTCCAATATATTCGTGATCAGGCCAAGGTCAAAGGCAAACAGGCTGCTGGTGCAGCTGGAACCCGTACCCGTACATACGGCAAAGGAACCAAAGCTAAACCCGAAATTCCGATTGTACAAGACATAAGCACCGATGGAGATGCCGTATCCGAGGAAGAGTTCGAAGAGATGATGAGATTTGCCCAGCAGATGCAGGCGAGTAAACAAAAAGGAACTTCTTAAATATTTATTATATAGCAAAAAGGCGAGTCCCCCGATTAATGGAGACTCGCCTTTTTGCTATATAAGTTGAACTGAAGAAACGTATTTTACGTTTAATCCATTTTTTTTATTATTTTGTAGAATATTTATCTAATTTAAACCACTGCTGAAATTCCTTTTTTGTGATTCTTTTTACAGGCTTAACTTTTTTGCTTCCTGTATCGTATCTGAAAAGAATCCATTGATCTGAAGGATACTCACTAATATAATCAATATTTTTTCCGTTCTTATACCATAAAATTAGACCTGTGCTAATATAGTTGGTTGCCCGAGGGAGATAAACAACACTGTCTTTCTTAGTGTCGTATATTGCTAACGTGCTTTTATCCGTACTTCCATAAGAAAATGCAATGATGTCTTCTTTTGGTGACCAATTATATGATGAAATGGTTTCTACATTTTGTTTACCTGCTTTTTCAAGACGTTCGTTTATAATCGTGTAATTTCCTGTTTTAAGGTTCACGAGAATGAGGTTGCTGCCGGCACTTTTTTCTACTTGGATAGCAACCCATTCATTCGATGGAGATTCAGCAACACTACTTATATCCAATAATTTCACTTCAAAATCTCCTGTTTGTAGGGTGTGCTTTTCTTTACCATGAGTAACTACAATGGTGTCAATGATGTTTTGCTCAAAATCGGCAGCAGCATCTAGCTTTAAGGTGTTCGCGGTTATCGTGATGTCGTCACCTCTCCAGACAATTTTGTTTGAGCCTTTTGTTTCTTCAAACTTAGATATACTCTGGTATGTCGAAGAGTTCACAGATGTTGAGTTAGCAGCAATATGTGCTATTTTATCTGAAGTATGAAGTGAAGATGATGCAGTTGATAACGTGCCTAAGCTACCTAAAACAATGACGCTTGATAATAAAACATTGGTGTATTTCATTATTATCTCTCCTTCATTTTGGGAAGGCGGTTACATGATGTGATTCCCTCCAGAACTATTCCAATCTTTGCTTATCATTATAAATTTGTAAAGATATGAAATCATAGAGATGATATGAAGTGAGATTTCAAAAAGGTGATTAGTCCTGTAAGTAACAAACCTGAAAGATTGAATACATATTTATTTTATATTTATGTGGCCTTCTGACTCTCTCTGGTGTCTAATTCATTGTAAATCAAGAGGAGGTTCTTACCATGTCAGGAGCTCATGACACAAAACCTGTTTATCCGGATAAACAGGAAAGTATCACTAACTTTGAAAACACTTATGAGCTGTATCGTCAAAGAATTTGCAACTACTTTTCCCTGAAATTGAACCCGATGGTTGCAGATGATTTGACTCAACAGGTGTTTTTAAAAGCAGTCGAGAATCTTCACCGATTCCAAGGGAGATCAAATTTATTTACGTGGATATTCAAGATTGCTCAGAATACAGTGAAAAACGAATATCGAAGGTTATCGCGAAAAAAAGAAACGCCGTTTGATTTTACGGGATATGAATCACAGTCGATCTCCCTTGAATTTACGAAGTATGTTGATTTTCGAATTGATATCGGAGTTGCGCTGAAAAAGTTAAATGAAACCGACCAGGAAATCATTGCATTACGCTTTTTTGTGGACTGCACATTACTTGAAATTTCTAAGATTGTAGGGATGCGTGAGAGTGCAGTAAAGAACAGACTCTATAGAGCTTTGGAAAAACTTAAAAAGGAACTGAAAGAATGGGGAGGCGTTACGATCATGTCTATTCAAGATTTGATTTCAATTGTTAATAAGGGTGAAAACGAGGGATTGAACAATACGCCTAATAAAGTACACCATGATTTGTTCAATGAACTAAGTGATCATATTGAACGAATCTCGTTAAAGTACAATTATCATCCATCGCGAAAAGTAACGATTGAAGTATATCCTGATATGCCATCGTTTCACCAAGCGGTCGGAGAAGCAGATGCTCCGAATTGGTTCATGGGTACCTATGAAGGGAGTATTCTCAAAATTGTATCTCCATTAAATCCAGGACCGGAGCATACCTATCCATCGATTCTTAAAGGTACGGTTCACTTGTTCACCATGTGGCTAATAAGTGAAATCAATCCGAAGGCTCCGAAATGGATAAGGCAAGGAATTGGTGGATATGAAGCCAAGCTGATGACTCAGGACTATATTGAAGGTACAACAGAAGAGGCTATCCACAATTTAGAGATCCCAACGTTCGAACAATTAGATAATGATACCTGGGATTTCGAAACGATGAAAGGTTTTCAGTTTTCGTTCCTAATTTGTGGAGTTTGTGATTCAACGATATGGAATAGACCATTTAAACAAATTGATCCGTGACCCTCAGGATTTTAATGGTATCTTTCAATGTTCCGAGAAGGAATTGCATCAGAAGATGGTAGAGTTTATAAGTAAGTAACCCATACAAAAATGTATGTTGCCCGGGGGAAGAACCGGGCCTTTTTTAACGGGGTTATAGTTATGTTAAATGTACTATCAATTAATTGGATTATTTTGTACAATGCATATAAAAAGAGGTTGTCTATGAATCCTATGGATGAATGTAAATAATACATATGGAGGTAATTAAGTTTGAAAACTCACTACTATTTCAGTTGGTTTAATCATTTTTTTCCTGAGAAGCTGGTCCATTGTTTGCAGGAGGATATACAAGACAGAAAATCGCTTGTTATGATTAGTGCTAATCCGTCTGGTTATAAAGATGAGCAAGTTAACTTTGATGATATTTCTGAATGGACATGGTTGAATGAGGCTAACATTATTTTTGATGAATATCATTTCATCGATTACCGTATGCAGAAAGAAGATGCTCAGCGATTCATTCAGAACGCTTCTGTCATTTTTTTATGTGGTGGATATCCTGTTTTGCAGAATGATTTTTTGGCGGAATATGAATTATCCAATGTTATTAAGAATAGCAATGCCATTATAATGGGTGCAAGCGCCGGTGCGTTAAACATGGCTGCAAAATGGTTAAGCTTGAATAACACTGATGAAGTTGAAACAAGTACTATTTATGATGGTATTGGCTTTGATCATTTTGCCTACGAATCTCATTCTCAACGCGATTACGCCACGTTTGTTCAAGGCTACCTGTTCCCCTTGTCTGAAGAGATTGATATTTATGCGGCAGAACAGGAGAGCGCTATACGTGTAAAGGACGGCAAAATAGAAATAATGGGACCTGTATATTTAATTTCCCACTCAAAGATTCAGAAGTTGGTTGAGACGCTCTAATTAGGGTGAGTGGCTATGACCTTACATAAGTAATTCCTTATAATGTATAAAATCATGGCTAACAGGTGATCATCTCAGATCTCCTTTTTATAATTGGAATACTGTTTGTAAACAGATGCAATCTTAATACTCCTAGGGCCTATAGTCGGCAGGGTTTCAAAGTGATCATCTGCTGTTTTCAACTAGCGGACGGACAATAGGAGCGTTGCAGAAATGCTGAAGCTCCTTTTTTGTATACCTTTACAGAAAGTAGAGAACAGGAAAATTATATTAGGATGATGAGCACCTCATTAAGCTAACGGGCAGGATAGTTTAATGATTGGGGCTATAAGGCTGTACTAGATAGAACATGTATAGTGTACTGTTGAGCTACGGGAGACCATAACAAAACCACCTTTTCGAAGGTGGTTTTGTTATGGTCAAATACTAGTATCAAAATTTAACATAGCCTAGATTTTAAATATTGCACCCACATCCCGTGCAACTCAGCTTCCGATACTTGAAATGCGCCTTGAAAATCAGTGGCATCGCGTATGAATTTGTTGAGCGCATCTAAACTGTATGAATGGATGAGATATTCTACGATCAAGTGCGAGAATGCATATCCCCCTATCTTCTCGAAATCCCAGGTATCATTAGTTAATGCTTGAAAGCTAGGGACAGCGTTATTTTGAATCGATTCGGAAGTTCTATACTGGATATATTCTTGTGACGTTTGTTTGGCTTCATGCCCGCCGAGACCGTGTGTAAGCCATTTCGGTGCCAACGGATTAATATCCTTCACTAACCACATCGTAAACAAGCTTAGAGTGTGCCGTAGTACCGATTGATAGGTATGTTCAGGGCCTGGGTTGAGTGGGGATACGATTTTAATTTTATTGTCTTCATAGGTTCCCATAAACCAATTGGGCGCATCCGGCTCGTTTATTGCTTGATGAAAAGTGGGCAGATCCGGATAGATCTCAATAGCGATTTTCTGAGAAGGTCGATGACGATAGGTTATAATAATTCGATCTACATTGCTTTTCAACTCTTCAAATAAGTCATGGTATACCTTGTTCATACCATCATTCTTGGAGGGAGCCTCGTTTTTATCCACAATTGATATCAATTCTTTAATAGACATGATTGTAATGTCACCCCATTCTTTTAATTCTTTTTTTAGTTTGTTTAAGGCACGATAGAGTCTATTCTTGACTGCGCTTTGAGGCATCCCGATGATTTTGGATATTTCCAATAAAGTGCAATCGACGAAAAAACGCAATGATATGATTTGTTGATCTAATTCATTCAATCGGGCTAATGCAGCACTAATATCAAGACGAATATCGACATCTCTAGCAATATCGAGGGATATCGATTGGGACTGAAAATCGATTACTTCGTGCAACATTTCTTTATTTCGTGATTTCGTGCGATACTCGTTTTTCACAATATTTTGAGCGATTTTGAATAGCCAAGTAAATATACTGGAGTTATAGTTAAACAAATGAAAGTTTTCCATTGCTTTTAAAAAAGCTTGTTGCGTTAAGTCATCGGCAGTTGCCGAATTTGTCTTTACTGCAATATAATTTCGAATTCTATCTCGATATTGATTATAAATGGCTTCGAAATGCTGGATGTGCTCCTGATCCTCCGGAAGAACAGGGATTTTCTTTTTGTCTTGAGCTCGTGACACCAGTAATACCTCCTCCTGAACTTACAATTCATTAGACACCGAAGGGAGGTAAAAAGCCACATCGTTTTAAAATAATTTTACACGACGCCACTCCACTTTTTTTAAACCCCGAAAAAGCAAAGCGTAAGGGCAATTCGGCTATGTGGTATTAAGTGAGGATTATCAATGGAGAAAGAGATGCAGGAGCTAAAAAAACGTATTGGCTTTCTGGGAAAGCAAGTTGTGGAGCATCTGGCCTCTCACGGTTGATTGCGGACAAGAAAGATAAAAATCGTAAGGTAAAGGAGAAGTCTGGCAGATATGATTGCGATTAAAAACTACCCATGACGCATATACGTCATGGGTAGTTTTTAATCATTTCCATACGTTCAGGAGGGGGCCGTGTGAAATAGCGATGACCTAATCACTTCGTTGGACAGACAGAGTTTTGTGTAAAAACGGCCACCGTCCGGGAACGACTATTCTTCGTATACATTTCCGAACCTACTTACTTGACCGGCCCCATCCAGGTTGAAATCGTCTTCTGCTGGTGCGGCAACGGCGGTTTTAACTTCCCGTTATCGATCAAATGCTTCAAAATATAAGCGACAAGCCGGCCTCCGCCGGTGTTGCCTCTCACCATGTAAGCAAGCTGCGGCTCCAAATGCTTCGGCTGATTTTGCAGGAACAGGTTGAGCATTTTGTCGTAGAGCTTGCCGACAGCAGGCGCATACAGAGCGGACAAATCCGGCATTGCTTTGTTCAACCGATCCAACGTTTGCGGAGAGTCCATCCAGACCGCATTGAACTTGTACCCCTCCTTCGTCTTGCGGATGTACCCCTTCTCCAGCAGGAACGAATATTGCTCAGCGTTCTCTTCGTTGTCGGGCAGTTCCCCTTGTTGGAACGCATGACAAATCTCGACATTCCGATATTCCAGGGAACGCCAATCCATCTGGCGGTCGCTCCAGTACGTATTGAATTGCCACAAGTATAAAGGAGAGTCTTCGACGTAGCGGAGCGACGGACCGAAGGTGACGTAACTACTCATATCAAAACCCGGATCGGCATAGTGGCTCCGATTTAACGCCGCATAGGCAATATATTGACCTCCGTCCTTTCGCATTGGTGCGACCGCATCGAAGTTTTCGCCAGCCGGCATGCTCCGCCAAGATTGCTCCTCGATGTTCTTGGGCAGCAAGGTCCAGAGCAGGAAATTATAGTCGCCGTCCGGAACGTACACTCCGCTATCCTCGACTTGCCGGCGAACTTCCATTATTGCGTCGAAATGAACATCGGCCACTTCGGCGGCGCAATCTTGCCAGAATTGATGACCAGCTACGGCTAACTCGAAGAGGTCCCAGACGATGGTATTGCTTTGATATTTGCCGAGAGAGGTTTGGATGAGAAAATTGTAATCGGCCAGGTGCCGGACTTCGCCTTCCAGCAAAGACGGCGGCATTCCGAGCTCCTCCGCGATTTGATGTACGGTACGCGCCTTATGATAAGCCGCGTAAACGATATTTTGCGCCAAGGCGCGTCCAAGAAAATCGTTGGTTTCGCCCAGGCTGCCGGCCGAACCGGAATGGCCCATTTCCCCCATGCTGACCGGATTGACACTTAAAGTTCCTGTTGCACGCATACGTTTCATCCCTTTCCGTAACTTCTTTTTGGCCTCGCTCAAATGCCACTTCACCGTGTTGACAGGAATGTTCAGAGCAATCGCGATATCGCCGATTTTAAGCTCGTCGTAGTAATGCATGACCACGATCCGGCGATGGATGTCGGACAGAAACGCGACTTCTCGGCGGAGCTCGCGGTAAGCTTCGGTTACCAGCAACCGGTCAAGCGGTTCCCGAGAAGGGGCGGCCGACAGTTCGGACATGCCGTTGATTTCGATCGCTTGGGGAGCGTGTGCACGCTTTTTCAACCAATTCACCCAAGTGTATCGAGCAACCGTCCAGACGTAAGCGTCAAGGCTTCTAATGTCCCGCACCCCAGAGAAGGATTTCAACAACTGCAGCATAATCTCCTGAGCCAGATCCTCCGCCTCGGCCCGCTGCTTGACCCGGTTTAATGCAAAACCGAAAATCGGTTTGACATAGCTCCGAATTGCTTCCGCTGCTTCTTTTCCGTTTTTACCAATTGAATCCATCTTATGCCTCCATAGTTGCATCTGTAATTCCTGACAATTATATAGTGTGCCAGGCGAAATAAAGGTTGGGATTATTTTTTAAAAAATTTGGACGTCCTAACGGATCGCTCATACATGTATAATTACAAACATCAACATCATGAGTAGGTTATTTAAATGGTTAAAGAGACGTTATGAACTTTTTGTTAAACGAGATGAAGATTACTTTAGATGTAAAGGTCTCACTTTTAGTATATAAAGATACTTCTTTTCCGTTCAACTATGGGAGGATACAAACTAGGAGCACGAGCCGAAGTTCTTCTTCGGGTACTTGGGGTACTCCTTCATTCCGTAGTGAACCAGGAGTGGTCTCGATTAATTATTCAAATGCATAATTGAGGTTCATTATACTAACGAGAAACGTTAGCTTAATGCTCAAAGAATCAACGTAATCAACTGTGGTTTACAACTAACGGATGACAATAGGGAATCGTTGCAAGAATGCTAACAATCCTTATTGGTATACCTTTAGGGGGGGATGTACTCCAGAAAATACGGACAAAAAAAAGCCCAAAAGGGCTACTTCGATAATTGTCATAGTAAACTTTTCCTAGTACTCTCACTGGAAAAAAATTATATCCTTTAACTTTCCCTTGTAGGAGTGTGAGTAGCAACTTTCCATTTACCTTCCTCATAGGTTAAAGTTATTTTTGCAGAGAGCGACCCCTCATTGGCACGATACTTACTGACCTCTATGGCAATGTTATTATCTGATTGCTTCTCCTGCTTTTCAATTTTCAGTAAAATCCCTTTTAGCGTATTATCAGACCGTTCAGACAGTCCTTCTTCAATCAATTCTTCATAGGTTAGGTTATAAATTTTTACGTTATATTTGCTGTGAAGGTAATCGTCAATGCTTTTCTTATCAGAATCCTTTAATGAAATTCCTTTATCAAGATCCAATGAGATATACTCCATGTTTTCATTAAGAGCCGTATCTGTTGAAATTAACTCCTCCAACGCCATACGATAAGGTTCACCTAGTTCATTCTGCTGGCTAGAGCCAGTAACACCACCTGCGCAAGCTGATAGTAAAAATAACGCTACAACACTGAAAATAAAATGCATTGTCTTTACTTTTATGACAATCCCCTCCTGGGTACTCGTTTCCTAAATAAACGTAATGATAAACAGAAATGTTGTATTTCAGTTTAGAAAGAAGCCCAATTTGATCTGCCTAATTAAGCTAGCAAGTAGGTTAACGGCAAGGATCGTCTGTGAGCAGAACTGTAATATCAGGAGAATTTATGGTTTTAATAGAGGATAATGATTACTTATTATTCCAGATATATGCTACTCTCTTTTTATTCCATAGTTTTCTTAACGGAGAAATGGAAATTTAAATGTTGGGGGTAATTGCTTGCTTCTATCCGAACGATTGCCAATTGCAGCAAGTCTGTACCCTGAGGAACCTGCGTTAATGAGACATGGGCAAACGATGAGTTATGGGGAGCTTTACGGTCTGGTTGAAAGATTCAGTCATACCCTGTATGTTGAAGGACTCCGGGCCGGTGATCGTATTGCCCTTTTAGGTGATCCAGATCCCCAGCTCGTTGTTGCGTTTTATGCAGCAGTTGGGATCGGCGCTATACCACTCGTTCCTTCTCCTATGCTAACAGTACCTGAACTCGCTGCCATATTTCAGGATGCAGAACCACATATGGTTATTCATGATGACCAACATGCTAAAGTAGCTATTGCCACGGTAAAGCTTCTTGGGTATTGTCCAAAACTGTTCACGATAGACGAAGAAGGGACGAATAGCAGTTCGCTCGCTGCTCTTTTACAGCAGGAACCTGCGTTCTCTCCAAAAGACCATTCCAAACGAAGTGTAGACGATACGGCAGTCCTGATTTATACGGGTGGGACAACTGGTCGACCAAAAGGGGTCATGCATTCGCATCGTGGTATGGCTGCTTGGAATCAACTTACGCCTTCTGCAGGCTTCGGTCATGATCTCAAGCGTCGTGTGTTAGTGCTCAACTTATCCCATCTGGTAGGTCAGTTCCAGTTGTGGGCGACCATGGCTGCTGGAGGCTGTCTTGTATTTCTAGATGAATACCCAGCGGATGTACACCGCATTATGGAAGCTATTGAACGTGATCAGATTACACAACTCAGCACAGTAGGCCAACTGCTACGTGATCTTACCCGCGAGGTATCCGTAGGAAGTAGAAACTTGAAGAGTCTATCGCTTATTGGCTGCGGAGGGTCCATTATTTCCCCGGATACACTACAGGAGGTCGTATCGCAATTTCCTGAAGTTATCATTGTGAACAACTACTCACAAGCGGAATGTGGAATGTCCATAAGCCGCCTTTTTCCTGTTCAGCATATGGGCGATCCTCATCGCCTTCGATCCGTAGGTCGTCCTGCTGACTTGGCTGCCCAGGGTGAGCAGGCCTTTGAAGTTCGGATATTAGATACGGACGGAAGTGAGACAGTTACGGGCGAGGCTGGAGAAATCGTTGTTCGAGGTCAACAGACCATGCTGGGGTATTGGCGCCAGTTGGAGGTTACTGCCGAGACCATGTCCGATGGCTGGATTCGAACTGGGGATGTCGGTTGTCTGGATGCCGAAGGTTACCTTTATGTGTTTGATCGCTTGAAGGATATGGTTATTGTGGGCGGTTCCAATGTGTTCTGTGCCGAAGTGGAGCATGTTATTGTGAGCCATGAGTCGGTAAGCGAGGCGGCCGTAATCGGACATCCTCATCCCGATGAAGGCGAGGAACTTGTCGCTTTCATCGTGTTACGGGACGATGAAAATATGGATCTGACGCGGGTGCGGACGTTTTGTGAGCCACACCTTGCTCCGTACAAATGGCCGACTCGACTGTTCATTGTGGATACTTTGCCCAGAACAGCCGTGGATAAAATAGACAAAAAGCAGTTGCGCAAGCATCTATCCTCAATTTCATCCGAAGGACTATGCTAACGGGAATGCTGTTTAATAGCTGTTGGGCAGAATAATTATTGTTAGATCAACAAAAACAGCCCTTCAACTTCCTTTTGGAAGTGAAGGGCTGTTTTTATCTCAACTGGTATGCAGGCGGGCACGAAAATACCTCGTAGTGTTACCTCAAAATCGTAGTGGCCTGATTACCCGCATAATCCTCAATGACCAGCTTCAAAGAGCTGTTGCTGGACGCTGGCGTGAAGGTCAGTTCACTCAGCTTTGTTCTTCCCCGAATGATATACGGGAATTTTTGCGATACGTAAGTGACTCCGAACTCGCGTGCCACCCCATTTTCATAAACATAAATCTTGTACCAGTCCTCCAGATCCGGGAGGGCAAGTATGTACTTTCCATCTTTTACCGTGACCTTTTCCTTGGCGTATGGTGTAATCTGAAGATCTGCGAGCTGTCCGGTATGGGTTACCGGGTTCTGCCCTCCAATGGCGATGTTCAGCACGTAATGCTCACCGTTGGTCGGAAGTCCGGTCAGGACGGCTGATTGTTTTCCTTTTTTGACCTGAAGCGACTTGGTGAAAGGCTCTTTTGTGTATTCTGTTTCTAGTGTGAGTTGAATAGACTCGTTGCCTTTTCCTTTGTCTTTATTTTTATCTTTATTTTTATCCTTGTCCTTATCCGTATTCTTATCTTTATCTTTGCCTGAATCTTTCGCTTTCTTCGGGTTTTTCCAGCTTACAATAGCATCGCCATTCTTTTTGAATTTCACATCAATATTCTGAACGGCTGCATTCAGATCGTAAGGCAGGACGGTTGCTTCACTCTCGGTACCATCTGCACCAACCGCACGGATAGACAGTTCACCAGATGGCTGTTTTAGCGATTTGATATAAAAAGTGGAATCATACACGCCGCCTACATAGGCGCCATTTTCATATAAATTGTATTGTTTGACCTCTGAATAGTCCTTCATGTCCCATGCAACAACCAGTTCGTCGGTGTTGGTCAGTGCTTTGGCAATATGGAATCGGGTCGGTGCATCCGGTACAGCCGCTGAACCGTCGGACATGCGGATCTCGCCTATATTCATCTGGTAATTCTCAATCTCCTTGCCATTCGGGTCGAAGGATAATCCCATAGCGGCAATGGTTTTGCCATGATATGCGCTCAAATCCAGCGAAGTTGTCTTCCAACCTGTAGTATGCTGGCCTGACTGAGGCACTTCCACATTGACCACGTTGAATGGATCATCTTCGAAGATCAACCCAACATGCAGGGAGGAAGCGTCACTAGTCGACGGTTTGTTATACGTCAGTTCCAGTTTCGATTGCCCGTTGACGGACAGGTCGGTCTTGTACAGGCGCAGGAAGTTCTCCGCGTTCAGTGTGCCGTTCACCACGAGAGAGCTGCCGCCATTAAACGCGCCAATGGAGTCATAGTTGTACCTTGCGCCTTTCTCATAAGAGGGACCATAGTCAAAATCAACACTGAGCTTGTCGCCTTCACTATCCATCCACCATTGCCAAGTGACAGGGATATCCTGAATGTTGATATTGGACCATTCTTTATCGTTCGAGACAGCACCGTCTTCATAATATTTCAGGCCGTGGCCCGTATTGAAGTTGGTCGCAAAATTGGAGCCGTTGATGACGGATCGCTCGGTAAGATAAGCGGCAATTCCATCCCAATTTGCACCGGAAGCATACACATCCGACAGATCAGCAGACGCATTACGACGTGCATCTGTCGGGTCTTGATTTGGACCAGACCACCAGGCACGATCACGTACAAAGGTCATCCACTGGTACTCATCCTCAGCTCGGTGATTGGTGCTGCCATCGCCCATCTCTTCATCCAGAGCGTTGTGGGTGAAGTCGGCACCCAGTGTCGCAATGCTATTCATCGGTTGACCGTTCTCATCCAGGTTATGGCGCAGGTCATAGGATTGCTTCCAGCGACCGAATTTGTCATGTCCACCTTCGACACCAGCAAATACGGTTTCCAGTGGATCCAGTCCCAAGCTAAGGGCATGATCACGGGAATCGCGGAGCATCTTGTGGTTCCATACATAGTTCAGGAAGATGGAATCCGAGACTCTGCCGAGAACGGAATCTTGTACAAAGGGGCTGTTGAGCCCATTGAATTGGTTCTGGTATTGAATTTTGCCTGTTGTATTGATGGTGGAATCATACCACTGAACGTACAGGCCTTTATCTCTTAGATATTTCATGAATTTCTTGTAGGAAGCGATATCTTCAGGGGCTACACCCCGGGCAACTTCTTCCTGATTGAAGAAATATCCATCGTAGTTGTAGTATTCTGCCATCTCGGCTAGTTTCTCGGCCACAGGGAAATTACCGTTTTCATCCTGGATCAGCATTTGTTTATAGGTTTGTGGCCCACGGTCATTGTCCGAGAAAAAGATGTTGGCAATGGACTTAACGCCGTTCTTGTGGGCTGCATTGGTGTAGGCCGGATTCGGAATGTTCAAAATGCCAAACTCGAAGTATTTCTCCGTCCATTCTTTACTCGGATCGTACAGCTCCTCAGGTACTCCCGCAGAGGCCATGCCGTGCCAATAGCTGTAGTAGTCTGTATATTGCCAATAATTAAATAGATACTGGCTGAATTCATTGGTATAAGGTGTGCTATCGAGGAATGCATTGCCGTAATCGCCACTCATTGTGAATAACTGGGTGTCCGGACTAAGCTCAGGATAAGCCTGTGTGGCAGCGAACGCTTCATTACGGGGCTGCAAGGGAACATGGGCACGAAGTAAATCGCCATGGATATCACTTTCCGGTGTCCAGTTCAGAATCTGGGCCGAGGTGTATCCATGTTGATAGGGCTGATTCACCCCTTTGGCACTTTCACCGGTGTAAGGGAGCGTGTCTCCGGCATAAACGGATGATGCAACAACTTGTCCAAGCAGAGCCGTAGTCAGGACCATGGCAGTGACCTTGGGAATGATGCCTTTTGCTTTGAGTTTGCGTGTCATGCTGTTCCTCCTTCAAGTGGAATGAATGTAAGGTATTCTTTTACACAAAGCTAAACTTATGGTTAACGATAGTGGATGAAAGCGTTTTTAAATAGGGTGAAATTAAAGAAACACAGATATAAACTAAAGAAAAGTTGCAGGTGACAAGTTAATGTCAGAAGCCTGATGGTATAATTCAAGTCAGGAAAACAGCATCGGAGGGAACATGCGACTTGAAAATTGTTAGCGTTTACAATAATTTCTTCAAAAATAATATGTTTATGAAAATGCTCCTGATTTTCTCGATGATATCGATTGTCACGATCATTACATTATCTTATATCATCTTCCTGTCGGTGTCCGACTCCACGATTCGCCGGGAACTGGCGATCCAGAAAGCGGCGATGGAACATGTGGACCGGTACATTCATCAGCAGTATGAATCGGTACAAAACATGGTGAGGGACATGCATCAGAATGAGGCGCTGTCCGCCAACATTACGTACCTGATGAATCATTCGTACGCTGAATATGTTCAGCACATGACCAATGGATATTACGCCAATCAGGATGACTATTCGGCCGATGTATTGAAACATTTTCAAAATATTATGGATCGCAATTCGCAGATTAATCAACTCATGTTGTATAGCGCCGAACAGCAGGATCTGTCTACCTTTAATCAACACAAGCAGTTCCGCAAGCTGGACGCCAATGTAGCTCATTCCTATATTCCGGACGTGATGGCGATGGAAACGCCCAATATCAGTGCACCCAACTACTGGATTCGCAAAGAGATTAATCAATGGGACCCTGCGCTCTACTCCATCCGCGTACCGATTAACAATACACAGACTCTTCGGAATCTGGGCCAATTTCTTGTCTTCTTTGACTCAGAAGGAATCGGTAATGCGCTGGATAACTACGAGAGTAATCTCAAAGGAGACATCGTGGTGTTATCGGCGAAAGGTACAGTGTTATTTGACTCCAACGATCATTATTACGGTAAGCAGTACCCTTATGTGAATGTGGCCGATTCCCTGTTTGATCAGACGGATATGGATTCAATGAAAAAGGAGCAGAACATGTACGTCAACAAGTTTGTCTCCGCCGATCAGGGGTATGTGGTCATTGGTACCGTTCCGGTGGAAGAGATGGCTGAAACCTATGCGGGGATTCGCAATACCATTATCTCGATCAGTATCGTATGTATTTTGTTTGCCGTGCTGGTTCCGGCATTTTTCATTATTAACTTTGCCAAACGAACCCGTCGAATTATTCGCTTCACCCAAAAAGTGAAATATGGCAACTTGACGGCTCGCATCGACGATCCGCGAGATGATGAACTGGGGCAGATCTCACATAGCTTCAACGACATGCTGGATGAGCTGAATCTGTATATTGAACGGGTCTACAAGGCCGAGATCAAACAGAAGGAGACCGAGCTGGTCGCATTGCAGGCGCGCATCAACCCTCATTTTCTCTACAATACGCTTGAAGTGATTCGGATGAGGGCGATATCCCAAGGGGCGAGAGATGTTGGCGAGATGATCTATAGTTTATCCGTATTGTTCAAGAGCCTGGTACAGCAAAAGAAAAATTATACGCTGAAGGATGAGATGGAAGCTTGCCGCTTGTATCTGGAATTATTCCGAATCCGCTACAAGGATATTTTCATATATACGATCCAGATCGATGCTGCATATTATCAACACCCTGTGGTCAAACTTTCGCTGCAACCTATCATTGAGAATTATGTTGTACACGGCATTCAGACAGAACGTTCGGATAACCGATTATCCATTGTTGTGGAAGAGACAGATGATGTGGTGCAAGTGGAAGTCAAAGATAATGGCAAAGGCATTGATCCGGCACGCCTGACGGAAATCCTTGAAGAACTGGAACGTCCTGAAGAGTCTGGTCAGATGTTCGGGCTACGCAGTGTCCATAGTCGATTGCGCTTCCTGTATGGGCCAGAGTTCGGTATCACCATAGAGAGCACCCTCGGAGAAGGAACACGGATCAGGGTGCGTTATCCACATACAGAAGGGACAGGTGTTTAACATGTACAAGGTGTTTGTTGTGGACGATGAGCCATTCATCATTGAAGGTTTATACGATATTGTGGATTGGTCTTCATTTGGTATGGAAATTGTGAGTCATGCAGGTAATGGGCAAGCAGCGTTACAAGCGCTCTCTTCTCAGCCTGTGGACATTCTGATTACGGATATATCCATGCCACTCATGAATGGTCTCGATCTGATTCGGGAAGCAAGGCGAGTGCAACCTGAGCTTAAGGTCATTATCCTCAGTGGTTTCAATGAGTTCGAATATCTGAAGGAAGGCATGCAATTGGGGATCGAAAACTATCTGCTCAAACCGATTAATGTAGAGGAACTGGAATCCACGCTGAGCAACACGGCGTCCAAGCTGGATCATACGGTATCACCTCAAGCCGATGATGCGTATGGCATCCAGATTCTGAAAGATAACATTCTTCATCGATGGCTTACGGGGCAGATTGCAGCTACTGAATTTGAAGAACGTGCCCAGTTCATGAACCTTTCGCTGGATGCACCGGACGTTGCTGTGGCCATTCTGCGTGACAAAGGGCAAGTACCTGGCATGTTTGAACGTGTAGAAGAGATGCTGAGAGACAGACGCCATCTGAACGTATTTCATGATATCGATGGAGACATCGTCATTATTGCCAACATTCAGGGTACGAGTGACGAGGAACAGAAGTTGATGGATGGCTTGCAGGCATTATCTGATGAGATAACCGTAACCCATCCGGCGGCACGCATTGGAGCAGGCAGATTGATGAAAGGGTTATACCATGCGCCGACCAGTTATGCCGAGGCCAAAAAAGCACTCCAGTATGTGATGATTTATCCCGACCTTAAAGTCATCGACCATGCCATGCTGGAAAGGTGCGGAAATTCAACGGCGACCTTTTTCATTGAATGGAGGGAGTATGCCAAACTCATTCTGTCCCGCAATACTGAACAACTTGCTGACCGGATTCGCATGGATTTTGAACAGCATCGCGATGGGCTTACACCTGGGGAGTTACAGAATACCGCACTGGAAGTTGTGATTCGCTTCAAGATGGAACTGGAGAGCATCAAACACTCGGATGAGTCTGCCATATACCAACAAGGGCTTCAACTTGTACTGGACAGTGGCACTTTTGATGAGCTCGTGCGGGCGCTTCAGCAGGTTGGGTCGCAGACGATCCAATCCCTATTGCAGGATCTGAAAAATCCAATTGTAAACCAAGTGCTTCAGCATATCGACAAACACTACGCAGAAGAGCTCTCCTTGAAGCTATTGGGTGCCCACTATCATCTGCATCCGGTGTATTTGGGACAATTGTTCCATAAGGAGACAGGGGAGACGTTTGCCGAATACATCAACAAATACCGAATTGAACGTGCGAAGGAGCAACTACGCAATTCCAATCTGAAGGTACATGAGATCGCCCGAAATGTAGGGTATTGGGAGACGGGGTATTTCTATAAACAATTCCGCAAATATGTAGGAATTTCACCGACTGATTTCAAGGTGTTTGGTTAATTCGGTGACGGGTAGATCCAACCATGCGGACAGAGAGCCAAGAGACATATCGGGAACAGGAATGGCATAGATGAAAATCATGGCATACGTTACCCGGCATGTCTCTTTCATGTAAGCGATTTATTTAAATAGGTACAAAATAGTTGCCCAAGGACGATTTCTCTTTAATTTGTACCTCGAAAACTTAAGTTTATCTTCTTTTTGTAAATGCTTTCATTCGATAAGGTTAAAGCAGTTAGTAAGTAGAGCCTAAGGGAACACGAAAAGGGAGGATCAAAGAAATGAGTAAACAAAGAAAACGCTTCTCACTCGTTCTTGCATTGTTAATGGCCGTTACACTTGTTCTTAGTGCCTGTGGAGGAAGCAAAGATGCTTCAGAATCCGGGGGAGCTGGAGATGACGCGGTAGAGTTGATCTGGTATACCATTGGTACCCCTCAGAAAGACGTCAACAAAGTGATGGAAGAAGTGAGCAAGTATACCAAAGAGAAAATTAATGCCACGGTAACGATGAAGATGGTTGACTGGGGTGACTACCCGCAGAAAATGCAGGTTAACGTAGCATCCGGTGAGCCAATGGACATTCTGTTCACTTCTTCTGGTGGATTCGATTATGTACAAAATGCCAGAAAAGGTGCATTCCTTGAACTGGATGACCTGCTTGCTGAATACGGTCAGGATCTTACCAAGACCATTGATCCTGCATTCCTAAGTGGTTCCAAGGTAGACGGACACAATTACGGAATTCCAGCTAACAAAGAGCTGCCACAACAAGAGGTATGGCGCTTTAACCAAATGCTGGTTGATAAATACAAGCTGGACATCTCTGGCGTTCGTACGTTAGACAGTCTGGAGCCTCTGCTCAAAACAATTAAGGAAAACGAGGCGAGTGTAACACCATTTGCCATGGATAAAAACTATGTTCCTTACGTGCCTTATGACTATGTCATTCAGAATCTGCCAATGGCAATCAAGCTGGATACAACAGACTATAAGCTTGTAAACATACTGGAAACACCTGAAATGAAAGAAGCACTTACTACGATGCACAAATACTACAAGGCTGGTTATGTATCGGCAGAAGCGGCAACAACAGGTTCCACGAACGACCTGACAACATCGGGTAACTGGTTCCTGGATCGTGCACAGACTCAGCCACTCGCGGACAATCAATGGTCTGCAAGTTACGGTTATCAAGTCGTTTCAACACCTGCAAGTGAAGCAATTATAACAAATACATCTGTACAAGGCTCCATTATGGCCATCTCGGCGAACTCGGAATATCCGGAGAAAGCGATGGAATTCCTGAACCTGCTCAATACAGATCCTGTGCTGCGTAATATGGTGGACTCCGGTATTGAGGGCACACACTACAAAAAAGTGGATGACACACATATGGAAAATCTGCCTGAATCGAAAAACTACGATATGCCTTCATACTCCCTTGGGAACAACATGCTGCTCTATCTGAACAGCAATGACCCGGATAACAAATGGGATGAGTTCAAGAAGTTTAACGCTGAAGGTGTCAATTCCCCGATCCTCAGCTTTAACTTTGATGCAAGCAATGTATCGTCCGAACTGACAGCGGTACAGAACGTGAAAGAGCAATATTGGGCAGCACTGATGACAGGTACACTGGACCCGGCAGCCAATCTGGATCAAGTGATTGAGAAGTTCAATCAAGCCGGACTGGAGAAAGTAATGGCTGAAGCCCAAAGCCAGCTGGATGCCTGGAGAGCGGAAAACAAGTAACAGTACATCGTAAGGATCGGGCGGCTGCTTATCGCGTCCGGTCCTTTTTCATTCAAGCCTGAAGGAGGATCTCCACAATGACTACATTTTTGAAAAACCTGATTAGAAACCGAGTCATGCTGCTCATGGTGTTGCCAGGCGCCATCTGGTTCTTCTTTTTCTCCTACTTGCCACTTGTGGGCACAGTGGCTGCTTTCAAAGAATATCGATTCAGCCGTGAAGGGTTCTGGGCAAGTCTGATGAAGAGTGAATGGGTTGGCTGGGACAATTTCAAATTCCTGTTCAGCACAAGTGACGCATGGCTCATTACACGCAACACCCTCTTTTATAACATCGCCATTATCTTCCTGGGACTGGTATTTGCTGTGGCATTGGCAATCCTGCTCTCGGAACTAGTGAATAAACGACTCGCCAAACTGTATCAAACTGGCATGTTTCTGCCGTATTTTCTCTCCTGGGTTATTGTTGGTTACTTCGCATTCAGCTTCTTGAGCATGGACCGCGGGATGTTGAATCAGATTATCGGCTGGTTTGGGATGGAACCAATTCAGTGGTACTCTGAGGCGAAATATTGGCCGTATATTCTGGTATTCGTAGCGTTATGGAAAACCATCGGTTATAGCAGCGTTGTCTATCTAGCTTCCATACTGGGGATTGATAAATCACTTTATGAAGCAGCCATGATTGATGGAGCAAGCAAATGGCAGCAGATTCGTAACATTACGATTCCGTTGCTGTCGCCCATCATCACGATTATGACCTTGCTGGCCGTAGGCCGCATTTTCTATGCCGACTTTGGACTCTTTTATCAGGTGCCAAGGGATTCGGGTACGCTTTATTCCGTGACCAATGTTATTGATACCTATGTATATCGAGGTTTGAAAACTAGTGGTGAGATTGGCATGAGTACAGCAGCGGGATTGTATCAATCCGTGGTGGGCTTTGTGCTTGTTATTATCTCCAACTATGTTGTTCGCAAAGTAGATAAAGACAGTAGCCTATTCTAGGACAGGGAAAGGAGTGAACCACTATGGCTCAAGCAGGGCTTGTTAAAAAACGCGACTTCCACCACGTATCCAACGGCTGGAACGTGATCATGAACATCATCGCAGGTCTATTCGCTCTGATCTGTGTATTTCCTTTTATATTTGTAGTCATCATCTCGTTTACAGACGAGAAAGCACTGGCCCGTGATGGGTATCGTCTGATTCCGGCAGAATGGAGTCTCGCGGCATATCAGTTTGTCTGGCAGAGTGGGGACACGCTACTGCGGGCGTATGGAGTTACCATCCTGGTGACGGTACTTGGTACCATCATCAGTCTGATTCTCATGTCGCTGTATGCGTATGCGGTTTCCCGCAAGAGCTTCAGATATCGGAGATTTTTCTCCATCTTTGCAATTCTTACCATGCTGTTCAACGGCGGGATGATTCCAACCTATATGGTCGTATCCCAGCTGCTTGGGTTGAAAGATACGTTATGGGCACTGATTCTGCCGCTGGCGATGAATGCCTTCTATATTATGATCCTGCGTACATTCTACTCCACCAGTGTACCGGATGCAGTCATTGAATCGGCGAAGATTGATGGCGCCGGTGAGTTCTATACCTTTATGAAAATCGTGGTTCCACTCTCCTTGCCGGGACTGGCAACCATCGGGTTGTTCAGTACACTCGGTTACTGGAATGATTGGTTCAATGCGCTGTTATACATCGATAATCCGAATCTGGTACCACTGCAATCTATGTTAATGCGGATTGAGTCGAGTATTCAATTTATCCAGCAGAACTCTGCTAACAGTTCGATGAGTCTGGCAGCCATGCAGTCCATTCCGCAGGATACGTCCCGAATGGCGATGGTTGTGCTTGCTACGTTGCCAATTATATTCGCTTATCCGTTTTTCCAGCGTTATTTCGTACAGGGTCTGACGGTAGGCGCGGTCAAAGAATAACCGGATCACGTTATAGGATTGGAGAGATGCAGATTGATGACTTATAAGGACCAAAGCAAATCCGTAGAGGAACGGGTACAACACCTGCTTAGCCTGATGACTACGGAAGAAAAGGTAGGCCAACTTACGCAGCCATTTGGCTGGCAAATATATACGAATGATCAAGGGAACATCACGTTAAATGATTCCTTTAAACAGCAAGTGGAAAATGGGGGCATCGGCTCCCTCTATGGTGCACTTCGCGCAGATCCGTGGACGGGCGTTACGCTGGAAAATGGACTATCTGCCAGAGAAGGCGCTGAGGCGGTCAATCTGATTCAACGTTATGCGATAGAGCATTCCAGACTGGGGATTCCCATCCTGATTGGGGAGGAGTGCTCGCATGGTCATATGGCCATTGACGGAACGGTCTATCCAGTTCCCCTCTTGTTGGGAAGCACCTGGAATGTGGATCTGTATCGGGAGATGTGCCGGGCAGTAGCACGGGAGACACGTGCTCAAGGTGGTGCGGTCACCTATTCTCCGGTACTGGATGTTGTGCGTGATCCGCGCTGGGGACGTACGGAGGAATGTTTCGGTGAAGATCCGTTTCTCATTGGAGAGCTGGCAGTTGCTTCCGTAGAAGGGCTTCAGGGTGAAAGTCTTGACCGTGGAGATACAGTAGCGGCAACGCTGAAACATTTTGTTGGTTATGGCAGCTCAGAAGGCGGACGTAATGCAGGGCCTGTACATATGGGCTGGCGCGAGCTGCTGGAAGTGGATCTCTATCCATTCCGCAAAGCGGTGGAAGCGGGCGCTGCGTCGATCATGCCAGCATATAACGAAATTGATGGCACGCCTTGCACCGTGAATACGGAATTGCTGGAAGATGTTTTGCGTAAGGATTGGGGCTTTGACGGTCTGGTCATTACGGATTGTGGTGCGATCAACATGCTGGCAAGTGGGCATGATGTCGCGGCAGATGGAATGGAAGCTTCCGTACAGGCGATTGAGGCAGGCATCGATATGGAAATGTCCGGTGAGATGTTTGGGCAATATCTGGTGCAGGCGGTGGCAGAAGGCAAGCTTGATATGCAGGTTCTGGATCGGGCTACCTCTCGCGTGCTAGCGTTGAAGTTCAGACTGGGCTTATTCGAACAGCCTTATGTGGATGCCGATCGGGCAGCAGAAGTAATTGGAAGTGAAGCGCATATTCAACTGGCACGCCAGTTGGCTGCGGAAGGGGTTGTACTTCTCAAAAATGAGGCTGACACGTTACCTCTCTCGTTAGCAAATGTGGGCCGGATTGCCGTGATCGGCCCAAATGCGGATCAGGCCTACAATCAACTGGGCGATTACACATCTCCGCAACCGAAGTCGAAAGTGGCGACGGTACTGGAGGGGATTCGCATTAAGCTGGCTAATCATGTGGATGGGCAAACGGAGAAGAGTTCTGTTGGTGCTTTGACTGGTGACAGCAGTACAGATCAGGTTCTTTATGCACCAGGCTGCCGGATCAAAGGTGATTCGAAAGAAGGATTCGAGCGTGCGATCGAAGTTGCTAGTCAAGCGGATACGGTCATTATGGTGGTTGGCGGTTCCAGTGCGCGTGACTTTGGAGAAGGAACAATTGATCTGAAGACGGGGGCTTCCAATGTGTCGGATAACTCCTGGAATGATATGGAGTGTGGCGAAGGGATCGACCGGATGACGTTGGGTCTTGCCGGAGTACAGTTGGAACTTATTCAGGAGATTCACAAGCTCGGCAAGAAACTTGTCGTTGTTTACATTAATGGTCGTCCCATCACTGAACCTTGGGTGGATGAACATGCCGATGCAATTCTGGAGGCGTGGTATCCGGGTCAAGAGGGCGGTCGTGCCATTGCAGATATTTTATTCGGTGATGTGAATCCGTCAGGCAAATTGACGATCTCCATTCCGAAGCATGTCGGCCAATTACCGATCTATTATAACGGCAAACGTTCCCGAGGCAAACGTTACCTCGAAGAGGATCTGGAGCCACGTTATGCATTTGGATACGGACTTAGCTATACCACATATGAGTACAGTGAACCGCAGCTGAGTGCTGCATCTATGACAACTGATGATTCAGTTACGGTATCGGTGAACGTGACCAACACCGGCCGTTATGCAGGTGCAGAAGTTGTACAGATGTACATCTCTGACGTGGTCAGCTCACTAACTCGTCCGGCCAAGGAACTGAAGGGGTTTGCAAAAGTGAACCTGGAGCCGGGAGAGACACAGACCGTGGAATTCCACATAGGGGCCGAGCAGCTGCAGTATATTAGTCGTGATTTGAAGCCTGTCGTTGAACCGGGACAATTCCATATTCATATCGGCAGCAGCGTAAACGATACGCAAATAGCCGAACTGACCGTAAGGGAGGCGTAAGACGTTGGAACGTATCAGACGATTTATTCGCGAGTTGTCCGAACATCAGTGGCTGGAGCAATTACAGCTACGCAACTGGGACATTACCCGCGCTTATTATCATGTGCCAGGACAGTATGAGGATCAGGGTGAGTACCCCGAAGGGCAAGATTTTGAGCGTTTTCCGAGCAAACAGGGAACGACTTATTTTTTCAGAACACCTTTGGAGATTCCTGCTACATGGCAGCAAACACCTTATGGGCTTGTATTTGAGACAGGCGGAGAAGGCTTGCTTCGGGTAAATGGGAACTCTTATCAGGGCCTTGACCGCAATCATACCTACGTCACGCTTGATCCATCCAAAGTCGGAAACGCTCCAGAACTTGAGATTGAGATGTTTGACCCGGTACCTGAACCTGTGGACCCGTTGAATCAACAGGCGGTTATTCAGCCACCGATCACATCAATTACGAGCCTGCTGGTGAGACCCAATGAAGCGGTTCGTAGTCTGATGTATACCGTCATTATTGTGCGTGATTCGGCTGTGTTGCTACCGGAAAGTGACTTTCGGCGGGTTCGCCTGTTAGAACTGGTATATCGTGCGATGGATCAATTTGTAGGCATGTCAACAGAAGAGATTGAGCAGGGTGAGGGTATTCGTCAGATTGAGAATAATCTGAAGCATCATGTGCGTGAGATTGGCGGAAACGCGGAAGGTCTGGAGCATATGGTGGGACAGTCCCATATTGATATTGCCTGGCTGTGGCCTGTACGTGAGACGGTACGCAAAACGAGCCGTACTTTCTCCACCGTGGATGCACTCATGAATGAATATCCGGACTATGTTTATTCCCAGAGCCAACCCTTATTATATGCGTTTCTGAAGGAGCATGATCCCGAGCTGTACGCACGGGTGAAGCAGCGGATTGTAGAAGGCCGGTGGGAACTGGTTGGCGGCATGTGGGTTGAGCCGGATCTGAACATCCCGAGCGGGGAGTCCCTGATTCGTCAGATGTTATATGGTCAGCGTTTCTATATGGAGGAGTTTGGCAAGACATCACAGATTGAATGGTTGCCGGATACGTTTGGGTATTGTGCCTCCCTGCCACAGATTTTGAAGCATGGCAATGTGGAATATTTCATGACTACAAAGCTCGGATGGAACGACACAAATGTGTTTCCATACGATCTCTTCCACTGGGTGGGCATTGACGGCACACCGATCCTGTCCTACCTCAATCATGGTGTTAACGAGCATACGTTGCCGAAGGACATTCATGATCACTGGCAGTCCTACCGTGAGAAAGCGGCTCATCCGGAGCATATGCTTCTATACGGACACGGAGATGGCGGCGGTGGCGTAACACGCGAGATGCTGGAGTATGTGGATCGCGCAGACCTGATGGTTGGACAGCCTGCGAGCCGATATAGTACAGCTGGAGCTTTCTTTGCCGGAATTGAAAAGGAGCAACCTGTACTTCCGAAGTGGCATGGCGATCTGTATCTGGAGTTACATCGGGGAACCTACACGACCCATGCGCGCAATAAGCGCAACAACCGGAAAGCGGAGGTTCTGTATCGAGAAGCTGAGCTGTGGAATACACTCGCTCTGCCAGATATGGAGGCAGATGCAGAAGCTGAAGTGCGTTCGAATCTGCATGAAGGCTGGAAGCTGATTTTGCTGAATCAATTCCACGATATTATACCGGGATCGGCGATTACGGAGTCCTACGTCACTTCGAATGAGGAATATGTACAGGTATTTGAATTAGGCAGAACCGGACTGGATCAAGGTATTGCTGCATTGACAACGGGTATCAATACAGAGGGACCAGAAGGTTCAGTAGCCTATGTTGTATTCAACAGCCTGGGCTGGAAACGGAGTGCAGTCGTTCAACTTCCTGTGCAGGAGGGCTTGGATCGCTACGGCATCGATGAAGAAGGCCAACGGCTGCGGATGGATTGGGAGGATGGCAGCATGTCTATTCTCGTGACAGACATTCCGGCGTTTGGATATAAGACGATTTGGCTTGTACCGGAATATACAAGGGAAACGAATGTACGGGAAATGAAGAACCTTGCCGCACAAACAACCTTTAATGATACATGGGATACTGCCTTTTATCATGTGCAGTTCAACGAACGTGGGGAGATCACCCGTCTGTGGGATAAAACCGCAGAGCGTGAGATGCTGAAGCCGGGTGAACGAGGCAATCAACTTCACTTCTTCCACGATCGTCCAACGCTCTGGGATGCATGGGATATCGACAGTCGTTATGAGGAACAGATTGCTGGCGAAGTGGAACTGTTGGAGAAAAAACTGGTGCTGGCGGGTACAACGAAAGATGTCCTGCGTTTCCGCTGGAAGCTTCATCAATCGGAAATCACACAAGATATCGTCTTTTATCATGATTCACGACGTATCGACTTCCAGACACAGGTGAACTGGAACGAAAATCACAAACTTCTGAAAGTTGGTTTCCCGATTGATGTGGTGACCTCCAAGGCAACATTTGAAATTCCATTTGGCTCACTGGAACGCCCAACACATCGCAACACAAGCTGGGAACAAGCGCAGTATGAAGTTTGTGGACATCGCTTTGCAGATGTATCCGAATATGGATACGGCGTGAGCCTCCTCAATGACTGCAAGTACGGGTACGACGTGCAGGGAAGCACCATTCGTTTGTCCCTACTGCGTGCACCCAAATGGCCTGATCGCACAGCCGATCTGGGAGAACATGAATTCACCTATTCCCTCTACCCACACGACGGTGACTGGAGAACTGCACACACCGTACGTCAGGCTGCCGAGCTGAATCATGAGGTGACAGTACAGCAAGTGAAACAAGTGCAACAAAAGGGTCACATACAACAAGAGCAACAGATAGAGCAGGTACACCAGGGCGCAGGAGCTGGCAACAATCCAACTGCAGATACAACTGCTAATGCGGCACCTGTACGCCCGGCAACAGGCTCCTGGATTAACTTCAACAGTAGCCACGTGATTCTAGATACCGTCAAATTGGCAGAGGATGGGCAGGGAACAGTCCTTCGTTTCTATGAATCATCAGGCAAACGCGACAACATCACATTGCAATGGCCACATGCCTTTGAACAGGCGTATCACTCCAACGCACTGGAAGAACCGATCAAACCACTGGCCCATACCAATGGCCAGATTACATTATCTTTTAAACCTTACCAAATACAAACCGTGCTACTGCGGTAAACCTTTTTGAAATATTTTTGAGCTATACATGTTCAACTAAAAATTTACACGATAACGGAGAGGACAGAAAGAATTCGAAGAAGCGAAGCGTTCGCTGTTATCCCCAGATTTTACCCTTTAGAAAAGGGAATCAAAAAAATCTGGGGATAACAGCGATCGGAGGATCTTTCTGACCGCGCAGTGGTCCCGTGTAAATTTTTTGTTTCATCCTGTATAGCTATACCATTCAATTTGTTTAAGGAGTTGCACTCATACATGGAACAGTTCAGATTACCCAAAATACCAATGCCGCCTGTTGGCTTGCCACAATCCATTCAGGCTGTGCTCGAAGAAGCAGAACAGAAACTGGCACACCGACCAAAACTACTTCAATTATTCAAAAACTGCTTCCCCAACACTATAGAAACAACAACTAAGTTGATGGAGGACGGTACGACTTTTGTTATCACAGGAGATATTCCGGCTTCCTGGCTGCGTGATTCCGTGGAGCAGGTGGTACATTACATTCCGTTTGCAAAAGAAGACGAGGACCTGCAACGCATTATTGGCGGGCTGATCAAACGTCATATCCAATATGTTCACATCGATCCATATGCCAATGCCTTCAATGAGACTGCTAACGACTGGCATTGGAACACGACGGACGAGACCGAGATGTCACCTTGGGTGTGGGAACGCAAATTCGAGATTGACTCATTATGTTTTGTTGTACGTTTGGCCTATTTATATTGGAAGGAAACCGAGCTGACCGACATTTTTGATTCAAGCTTCAAAGCAGCGATGCGTAAAATCGTGGACCTGTTCAAAGTCGAACAGCATCACATGGAACAATCTCCATATCGCTTCACTCGCAATAACGGTATCCCAACAGATTCCCTGCGCAATCACGGAAAGGGTATGCCAGTCAACTACACGGGTATGATCTGGTCCGGTTTCCGTTCCAGTGATGATGCGTGTGACTTCCACTACAATATCCCTGGCAACATGTTCGCGGTTGTCGCTCTGCGCCAAATGCAGGAGTTTGCCGAGTGGGTGTTCCGGGATATGGAACTTTTGCAGGAATTGAAGGATCTGGAGCAGGACGTGGATCACGGCATTCAGTTGTATGGTATTTATCGTCATCCGGAATTTGGACCGATCTATGCGTACGAGACGGACGGTTATGGCAACCACTGTCTCATGGACGATGCGGGTACACCGGGACTTATGTCCATTCCATATCTGGGTTACGTCACAGCGGATGATCCGATCTACCAGAATACGCGCCGTTTTGCTCTGAGCAAAGAGAACCCGTTCTATTATGAGGGTAAGGTTGCCAAAGGGATCGGAAGTCCGCACACCCCACCAGATTACATCTGGCATATGGGATTGTCCATGCAAGGACTGACTGCGCAGTCTGCCGAGGAGAAACTGGAGATTATTCGCATGCTCGAAGCGACAGATGCAGATACAGGTTATATGCATGAAGGCTTCCACGCCGATGATCCAACGATTTTTACACGAAAATGGTTTGCATGGTCCAACAGCCTGTTCTCCCAGTTGGTCTACAGATCGATGAAGGATGGCCTGTTATGAGTATCCAACCTAATGATAAAAAGCTGATTATCTTCGCTGATCCTGCGTTTCCGATGGAAGGTGCTTCTCCAACTCATGAGGCTCTGAATACATGGAAAGCAGTTGAAGAGATCACCGTTGTAAACGCCGAAGAACTCGCAGAGGCTTTGAAGACCACAGCAGGTGAAGGATGTCTGGTCAATCTGCATGCACCCTATTTTCCCAAGTTCGCCTGGACGGAGATTGCCGCTTACTTGCATCAGGGCGGAAGCCTGATCAGTGTGGGGGGCGCACCCTTCAAACGTCCGGTTCGATATGAAAATGGGGCATGGGTTGTAGAGTCCGAGCAGACCGCGTATCATCAGGAACTCTATATTCATGAGGCACTGAACGTATCTTCTGCCAATGTGCAATCGTACACTTCATCCGAACAGATCCCGCTTCTCACTGGGAAAGAGGGGCTGTTCGAGAAGGCGGATACATGGAATTTGGTTCCACATACAACCAAAACAAGTGATCTGCCCCACCAGATGGGGTCATCAGGACCGATGAGTACGCAGATTTATCCATTGCTTCGTGGCATGAGTAAAGACGGGCGCAGTGTCGCCGCTCCGATCGTTCTGTGGGAAAACTCGCGCGGGACTTTCGTAGGTTCACGCTGGATGTTTGTACATCTGCCGCTGACCACCTCATTCTGGACGCAGGATGGCGCTGCCGAGATTGTGAAATGGGCGCAATTCTGTGCGCAAGGTGTAACCGAGTTATCCCTCAAAACGAATTATGCTTCGTATGAGCCAGATGAGCGGGCTATACTCACACTTCAAGGCCAGATTTTACAGCGAGCAGGGAACAGACTTACCGAGTCCGAGCTGTGGGCATTCGACATAACAGTCGAGCATGAAGATCGCACAAGTGGCACGACGGAGAAGGTATGGAGCCATCGACTGGAGATGGAACTTTCCGGTGAGCAGCGTTTCGAACGTATACTTCTCCCGGTATCCATTGAAAGTGGGCTGTATCGGATCGTATGCCACGCGCAGGCTCCTGACGGTGAAGTTCGGACCTTGCGTCAAGGCTTCTGGGGACAGGATGCTCCACTGCTGGCAGAAGGGGAAGTGATTACCCGCAGCAGGGATTATTTTGTAAAAGACGGACGCCCTCTCCCTGTTGTGGGCATGACCTACATGACCTCCGATGTGGCACGGAAATTTCTGTTTCTGCCGAATGCGGATGTTTGGGATCGAGACATGGCCCAGATGGCAAAAGCCGGCATCAACTGGATTCGGACAGGAATCTGGACCGCCTATCGCAACATGATGCAGGTGGACGGACATATGGCAGAGGATGTGCTTCGTGCCATTGATGCATTTATTTTAACGGCAAAACGCCACGGCTTACAGGTCACGTTCACTTTCTTCTCCTTTACACCAGAGACATGGGAAGGCACGAATCCGTATTTGGACCCGCAGAGTGTCGAAGCACAGAAACGTTTCATCCGCAGCATCGTCAGTCGTCACACGCATACAACACATGTGGACTGGGATCTGATTAATGAGCCATCGATGTTCGATCCAGTACGTATCTTCTCAGCTGGCCCACGCTCGGCGAGGGATTCGTATGAACAGCAGGCTTATATCGCTTGGCTTCAGCAGCGTCATGAGACGATTGAAGCGTTGCAGGAGGCATGGAACATGTCGCCGAAGCAGCTCCCCAACTTTGCAGCCGCAGTGATCCCGGAGGCGGAAGAGATTAATTTTGATGTACAGGACATGCACAAGGCCAAAAAGGGAACACGCTGGCTCGATTACTGTCTCTTCTCTATGGAGATGCACAATGTTTGGGCAAGAGAGCTTGTAGGTACGATCAAGGATCTGGTACCGAATCATCTGGTTACTGTGGGACAGGACGAAGCCCTTGGTGCACAGCGTCCTTCGCCTTTCTTCTATGAACGTGAAGTGGATTATACAACCGTGCACTCCTGGTGGTTAAACGATGATCTGATCTGGGATGGCATTTTCGCTAAAACGCCACATAGGCCAAATCTCATTCAGGAGACGGGCATCATGTATGTGGAAACCCCCGATGGGCGAGCTAAGCGTACGGAAGAGGAGCTTCGTGGTATTCTCGAACGAAAGTACGCCTATGCTTTCTCGACAGGCGGCGCTGGCGCCGTGCAATGGATCTGGAACACCAACTTTTATATGGATAATGCCAATGAGTCCCATATTGGGGCCCTTCGTGCAGATGGTACGGAGAAACCCGAGGCGGATGTGTCTTATGATTTTGGCCGATTCATGCATGGCATTCGTGATCTCTTTGAAGACCGCGAGCTGGAGGATATTGCAGTCGTGTTCCCGTATTCCAATGACTTCTCCAACCGTGCCTTGGCCTATGATGCCACAACAAAGCTTACTCGTGTAATGTCCTATGATCTGAAATTGCCATTCCGTGCATTATCCGAATATCATCTGGAAGCTTTGGAGCAGCAGCCACCGAAACTGATCATCGTACCGAGTCCGCATAATATGGACAGCGATGCACTACAACAATTGCTCACGTTTGCGGAGAAGGAAGGCACGAGCCTGCTCATTACAGGGCCGCTGGGACTGGACGCATACTGGAAGGCAACTGACCGGGCCGATCATATCGTAGGTAAACGCAGTCTGGGTAACGTGCAGCGGGAAGAACTGCTGAATATTAATGGTGTGAATCACCGGGTGACCTATGGACGGCGTCGTATCGCCGAGGTGGCCAAGGAGACGTTGCTTCATGGAGATAATGGTACAGCAGATGAAGTACACGTTCTGCCTTTGGGTAAAGGGAAATTAATCTGGACTCCACTGCCGCTCGAGTTAAATGGACGGGACGAGCCACTTGCTGAATTGTATCGTTATGCAACCAAGATTTCGGGCATTGAACAGGAGTTAGAATGGATATCTGGCGGAGATATCGCAGGGATCTATGGCCGGAAGCTGAGTTTTCCAAAAGGAAATCTGTATGTATTTGTATCGGAATTTGCCTTGAACCATGAAGTTCACGTGAGAGATCAACGTACAGGTGTATCGTATGCGTTCCAACTGGAAAAAAATCGTTCGGTGCTGTTTGCCACGGATACTTCCGGAAAGCTGACTGCGGTGTATCGCCCTGATGAGGTTGAGATTGTACAACAAGAGGAAAGAGGTGGGATAACACGATGACCAAGAAAAAGAGAGCACATATTATTTCGCATACCCACTGGGATCGGGAATGGTACTTGCCGTATGAGAAGCATCATATGCGTCTTATTCGGCTCGTCGATTCACTGTTGGATCAGCTTGATGAGGGATCGGACTATAAAAGCTTTTATTTGGATGGACAAACGATTATTATCGATGACTATCTTCAGGTTCGACCGGAGCAGAAGGAACGACTGGAGAAACATATCCGCAATGGGCGGATTGTGATTGGACCATGGTACATTTTGCAGGATGCGTTTCTGACGAGCGGAGAAGCCAATGTGCGCAACATGCAGGTTGGACATAAGGACGCCAAACGTTACGGCACCCCTTCGAAAATTGGTTACTTTCCCGATACATTTGGATTGGTCGGGCAGACTCCACAGCTGATGCAGCAATCAGGCATTGATAATGTGTTTTTTGGACGTGGTGTGAAGCCGACGGGATTTAACAATACGGTATCGGATGCCGGATATGAATCAAGCTTCTCGGAGCTGATGTGGGAAGGACCAGACGGATCAAAAGTGCTCGGCGTATTGTTTGCCAACTGGTACTCCAACGGAAATGAAGTTCCTGTAGACGAGGAATCGGCCCGCAAGTACTGGGAAACCAAGCTTGCAGATGCCGAGAAATATGCATCGACCAATGAGTTGTTGTACATGAACGGATGTGATCACCAGCCGATTCAGCGAGATCTGCCAGAAGCGATTCGCATGGCTGAACAATTACATCCCGATATCGAGTTCATTCACTCCAACTTTCCGGATTATCTGGAAGCTTTGAGAGCATCGTCTGAACATGAACTGTCCACGGTCAAAGGCGAACTGCGCAGTCAGCGTACCGATGGCTGGGGAACCCTGGTGAACACCGCCTCGGCTCGTGTGTATCTGAAACAGATGAACCAGCTGGGCCAGACTATGCTGGAAAAAGTGGCTGAACCCCTGGCATCCTACGCCTATCTGCTTGGACATGCCTATCCACATGATCAACTGACGTATGCCTGGAAAACGCTGATGCAAAATCATCCGCATGACAGCATCTGTGGATGCAGTGTGGATGAGGTGCATCGCGAGATGGTGACACGGTTTGATAAGAGCCGTCATGTAGCAGAGGCTTTAATTGAAGAGAGCACCAGCCAGATTACTACAGCTGTCGATACCTCCATATTTGAGCGTTACGGCGAGCAGGCTCGACCTGTTGTGGTATTTAATACAACGGGTTGGGAACGCAGCGGTGTAGTTCAGATGGAACTGGACGCGGCTCGGTTGTATTTCCGGGATGGACATACGTTGGAAGAGATGGCGACGCAGATGAAAGCCGTTGACCTGTCAGACCGCGTACTTGTAGATGAAAATGGTAACCCCATTCCATGTACGGTGGAGGATCTGGGTCTGCAATTCGGCTATGATCTGCCGGATGATCGCTTCCGCCAACCGTATAGTTGTCGGCGCGTTCGTATTCGTTTTGAAGTAGAGCATGTAGCTGCGTTGGGCTTGAAGACTTATGCTTTGGTCAACTTTGCGGATGATGCTAAGAGTGGTGCTCCGTCGAGAACAACTACGCTGTTGCGTGGTGAACGTGGCATGGAGAATCAATATTTGATCGTCACGATTGCAGACAACGGTTCATTCACAATCACGGATAAACGAACAGGTCGGACTTATAAGGACCTTGGGGTGTACGAAAATGTGGGTGATATCGGTAATGAATACATGTTCAAGCAACCAGAGAATGAAGTGGCGCGAACAACACACGAGCTTCAGGCCGAGATTCGGGTCCTTGAGGATATATCATACTTGGCCTCGTTTGAAGTGATTCATCATTGGGAAATACCGGAGTCTGCGGATGAGATGCTGGATCAGGAACAACGGGAGCTGATTTATTATCCATACCGTAAAGCCCAGCGTTCAACTAAAATGATTCCGCTCCAGATTCGTACAGTGATATCACTGAGTCGTAATGGAAAAGGAGTACAAATGGAAACAACCTTCAACAATCAGGCGAAGGATCATCGGGTGCGTGCTCTTTTCCCAACGGATCTTGTATCTGCTGTTCATCATGTGGATTCCATGTTCGAAATTGCAACGCGTGATAACAAGCCTGCACCGGAGTGGCAAAATCCAAGCAATACACAGCATCAACAGAATTTTGTGGATGTGAGTGAAAAAGAGGCGGGATTGGTCGTAGCCAATCTGGGTCTGAATGAATATGAAGTCCTTCAAGATGGACGTAACACCATCGCCGTAACGCTGCTTCGTGCTGTGGGCGAACTCGGAGACTGGGGTTTGTTCCCGACACCGGAAGCACAATGCCTTGGTGAACATACATTTCAGATCGAGATCATTCCGCACGATGGCAATGGTGCAGCGTCAGGTGCATATATCGAGGCCTATCAGTTCCAGGTTCCTTGGACGCTGGCACAAACCGAAGTACACACGGGTTATCTGACACCTAACAACACACCGTTTGCATGGCAAGGAGACGGCTTGGCTTTTTCTTCACTCAAGGTCAATGAAGATTCCGGTGATGTGATGCTCCGCTGGTTCAATATGACCACCGACTCTGCTACGTTGAAGCTTGCTGCTTCGCAAGCGAATGCACAGTCATTCGAAACGGCGTACAAGAGCAATATCCTGGAGGAAGAGGGCGAAATACTTCATCTCAACCGCATAGAAGAGGCATCAACATTATCATTTGCCAGCAAGGAATGGAACATACAGACAGGTTCATGCGAGATCGTTACTGTCGGCTTGCGCCGCTGATCAAAGTTGTTTGAAGAGTCGAAAAACAGACTTTTGAACACACACTAAAAGGTACAGGACTGCAAGTGTACTATAAACTAGGCATTACGTACGGTGGTAGAAGGGTTACGCTATTTACCAGATCTATGAGTTGAGTTATTAGTTGTTTTTCTATAGAATGAACAGTAGAATTGCTAATGATCGAAAGTTCCTATGCCATCAAGATGGTCAGGGGTACACTTCATTGTTCATTCTATATTGAAACATTAAGGGGGCTTGAAGCCATGGAATCCTTGGGAGGACTGCTTCAGCAGCTGAACCCTGCCTTTCGTGAGCAATCGCGGCGGATTGCGGCGGAATTGATGGAAAATCCGTATGTACGCGAATTCCGCGCAGGTCATCCTGAACTGCAAGATGCACAGCTCATGACCGATCTGAGCAAGCTGTTTCAGTACGCCAAAGACTCTAAGAACTGTGCGAATTGTCCGGGACTCGACAACTGTCCTAACGATTTTCAGGGCCACTTTTGCAAACTGGAAGTAGAACATTTTAACGGTAAACCCGAAATCATAGATATAAAAGCGCCTTGTTCCAAACATATCGCCCGGCAAAATGAACATATTATTAAGCAACGCATTCGCAGTTTCTATGTGGACGAGCGTGCGCTCAGTGCCGGATACAACGACGTTGAGATTATGGGCAAGGATCGGATGCGTGCTCCGGCAGTAAATCAGGTGCTTCGTTATATTAGCGAGACCAAGGAGAATGGATTATCTCCGCAAGGACTGTTTCTGGAAGGAACATTCGGGACGGGCAAGACGTTTCTGATGTGTTACCTGTTGCATGAACTGGCGGTTGCAGGCCACACGGGTGTCATTATTTATATGCCTGACTTTGTGGAGGATCTGAAATCCATGATCAGTGAAGGGCAAAAGCTGAAGGAAATGACGGATATTTTGAAAAGTTGTGATCTGCTCATCTTTGACGATATCGGGGCAGAGAATCTGAACCCTTGGGTTCGGGATCATGTGATGGGGTCCATTCTGAACTATAGGATGAATCGTAAACCTACGTTCTATACGTCCAATTACAATCTGGATGGGCTGGAGAAACACCTTAGTTTCACCAACCGGGACGGCGAGGAAATGAATAAAGGGCAGCGTCTCATGGACCGGATTCGTCCATTCGTGGATGTTATCTCCGTTCGGGGTGAGAATCAGCGCGGTAAACGTTAAACCATCTAATTGAACCAAACGGTTCTGGACAAGGTTAATCTTCAAATTATCGGTGTAGCTTACGATTTAGAAGCTGAGCTGATTGCAATCAAAAGCTAAAGTAGTCCCAAAAAAAGCCTGGCTTTCGCATTGTTGCGAAAACCGGGCTTTTCTGGTCCTGCGTGAGACCTGTGAGTGTCTTATTCGGTGAGGAATTTGAAGATAACCATACCGAAAAAGATCACTGTCATCAGGCCGGCCATGCCGGCAACACCCGCGATCAGATCAAATAGATCGTTGCGGGGTTCCTCGTTCACATGTTCACGCGGGTCGCTGATCCGCACATTTGCATCCATGTTATTGCCTCCTTATGGGGAAACAGCTTGCCCGTATGGGGGCTGAAACCCGGAGTAATTTTAGTATACTTGGAAAAGAAAGCGTTTGTAAAGATTTTGCAGTTAGTATGCTACATCCTGTAATTGTGAAGATTTGATGTTGGGAAGATGAACATTGCAGCGTTCAATTCACAAGTTTGACGTACCTGTGTTATACTGGAAGTGTCGTTCACGACGTTACAGGTTAAAATAAAACCGTAAGTATATATAAGGAGGACAATTTCATGGCTATTGTTAACGTATCCGATCAATCCTTCAACGCTGAAGTAGAAGGCGAAGGAACGGTTCTTGTTGATTTCTGGGCGCCTTGGTGTGGTCCTTGTAAAATGCTCGCTCCAATCCTGGAAGAGCTGTCCACAGAAGTTGGCGATGCAGTGAAAATTGCTAAAGTTAACGTGGATGAAAATCCGGAATCAGCTTCCCGCTTTGGCGTAATGAGCATTCCAACTTTGATCTTCTTCAAAGACGGTCAACCGGTAGATAAAGTGGTTGGTCTGAACTCGAAAGATGCGCTCAAAGGAATTATCGAAAAACACCAATAATTTACAGGCTTACACATACGCCTCCGGTTTACATGCCGGGGGCGTTTTGCGTCGAATACCTTTATATAGGACAATATAAAGTATATATTTTTTATTAAATGAAACTGGAAATTTACATGTTAACGGAGAGGACAAAAATGAGCTGTAGAAGCGAAGCGTTCGCCTTTATCACCGGATTTTCCCTTTTAAAAAAGGGAATCGAAAAAATCTGGGGATAACAGCGATGGAAAGATCATTCTGTCGTCGGAGTATTTCATGTAACGTGAGGATTTCAGCTTTTTCGGGAAGGAGGATTCACCGAATTATGGACCAATTCATCAATGATTTGCAGGATCAGGAGAAGGCATTGGAGCAGATTCGTCACAAGCTCGCTTTGCTGCCAGACATGTCTGGATGTTACCTGATGAAAAACAGTGAAGGCACCATTATCTACGTAGGTAAGGCCAAAGTGTTGAAGAACCGCGTACGCTCTTATTTTATCGGCAGTCATAACGGAAAGACGCAGCGTCTGGTGTCCGAAATCCGTGATTTCGAATATATCGTGACGGGCAGTAACATGGAAGCACTCATTCTGGAGTGTAACTTGATCAAGAAACATATGCCGCGGTATAACGTGTTGCTCAAGGATGACAAGACATTCCCATATCTTAAAATTACCAATGAAAAGCACCCCCGGTTGGAAGTAACCCGGCGTGTGCTGAAAGATAAAGCCAAATACTTCGGACCTTATCCGAACTCGTATGCGGCACACCAAACAAAAAAACTGCTCGACCGCATGTATCCACTGCGCAAATGTGGTGTAATGCCCAAAGAAGTGTGCCTGTACTATCACATGGGACAGTGTCTCGCCCCTTGTGTGAAGGAAGTGGAGAAGGAGCAGTACGACCAGATTTCCCAAGAGATTGGTTCATTTCTGAGCGGTGGTCACGAAGAGATCAAGAAGGATTTGCAGCGTAAGATGCAGGAGGCCGCGGAAGATCTTTATTTTGAACGAGCCAAGGAACTGCGCGACCAGGTGATCGCCATCGATGCGATGATGGAAAAACAGAAAATTACGATGGCCGATGCCAGAGACCGTGATGTATTTGGTTTTGCCATTGATAAAGGCTGGATGTGTGTCCAGATTCTATATATGCGTCAGGGTAAAATGATTGAACGTCACGTATCAACCTTCCCGTTTTACGGTGAGGCGTATAGTGACTTCATGTCCTATGTAACACAGTATTACAGCGATAATCCGGCATTGCCACAAGAAATTTTGTTGCCGGAAATGCCCAAGGATCTTGCAACGGATAACGAAAGTTTGGATACAGTATCTGATGCTGAGGGATCGGTGCCTGCCGCAGTTACGGTAGAATTCGAGCAGATGGGACAAGTGGAGCGCAGTAACGCTTCCCAGCCACTGGTTGCTGAGAGTCGTGCAGCTTACGGAGGTTCCACTGAGGCAGAAGGTGAACAACCTGACAGTATGCAAGAGGATGCTCCAATAACGGATATAACTGCTTCAAATGAAAAGCTTCCATCAGGACTGGAAGACCCAACTCAGGTTGCTGCTGCTTTACAAGAGTGGTTGGAGATCAAAGTGCTCATTCCGCAACGTGGATTGAAACGGCAGATGATCACGATGGCCGTGGACAACGCACGTGTGGCATTGGAAGAGAAGTTCCGTTTGATTGAGCGAAATGAAGAACGTACCTCCAAAGCTGCCGAAGGACTGGGACGTTTTATTGGACTGGATCAGCTTCACCGTATTGAAGCGTTTGATAACTCGAACATTCAGGGTACAAACCCGGTATCTGCCATGATCGTATTTACCGATGGTAAACCGGATAAGAAGGAATATCGGAAGTACAAGGTCCGTTCGGTTGAAGGGCCGGATGATTATGAAACGATGAGAGAGGTCATCCGTCGCCGTTACGAACGGGTATTAAAAGAAAACCTGACCCAGCCTGACCTGATTGTGGTCGATGGTGGTAAAGGACAGATTTCGGCTGCGGTCGATATTTTGGAAAATGAGCTGGGGCTGTTTATTCCGGTATGTGGTCTGGTGAAGGATGCGAAGCATAAGACTTCACAGTTGATGATCGGTAATCCACCGGAAGTCATCTCCCTGCCACGGGATAGTCAGGAATTCTACCTGTTGCAGCGGATACAGGAAGAGGTCCACCGTTTTGCGATCTCGTTCCACCGGGAACAGCGTGGCAAATCCATGGTGACATCACGTTTGGATGCCATTCCGGGTATTGGAGAGAAGCGGCGTAAGCTGCTGTTGAAGCATTTTGGTTCTTTGCGCAAAATAAAAGAGGCCAGCGTTGAAGACTTCCGGCCTCTATCTATTGGTGACAAACTGGCAAATCAGATTATTGCAGCACTTCGGGATGAGGAGTCGTAACATACGGCTTCTCTTTTTGTTTTGGATTGAATTTGTAGACCACATATCCAACAATTGCCGGGAGTACAATCCAGAAGAGTCCAGCTGTCATATTCAGGGCATCGCCCATAAAGACCAAGCTGAGTCCCATCAACAAGCTGTCGAAGATCACATGGGCGAATACAACGGCAATGAAGCCGTGACGCAGCATGATCAGACTGAACAGCAATCCAATCACCAACAGCTCAATGGGACGGGTGATTACTGGATAGATCGGATACAATGTGTGTCCAAGTGCCCAAATGATGGTTGGAATCAAACAGGCAATAAACGTGTTACGCACAATCTTTTGCATCATGCGAATGCCGAACAGTCGATAAACAGTTTCTTCACCAATACCGGCCATCCAGGCCATGATCGGGAAGAGCCAGGCATAGGTCATATTAAATGTAGATTGATCTGCTGACGTTGTTGACCATGTGCCAATGCTTCGCTCCAGAAAGAAGAACAGGATGGATTGCACACCCAGTAGAATGAATGCCCACAGGTAACCAGCAACCATGCTGTGAAGTACATATTTTCCATATCCGGGTTCTTTGGCACGAGGCCATGGGTTCAGACCTATTTTGCGCCACATGCCGTCACCAGCAACAAGAGACAGATAGATGGTTGCACTCATGACCAGTGTAATTCCCGCCTGCATTAACATCAGGAACGCTAACATGAAGTTGGAGAGCCCTTGTGCCTGAAAGAGTGGAATCATGTTCAGCGTACCAATTACCGAAGCTGCGAAATACACCAGCGAGAGGATGATCCCGCGTTTGAAAGACGTATGTGCTCGGGTCAGAATGCTATAGATGATTGCCAGCACGCCCAGAACAAAGGTCAGGAATGCATAGCCGCCATAGGTCATCCAATTGGCTTGGCGCGTTTGATCTTTCACATAATCGGTATGGGATTCAGGGACAGAGAATCCAGGATCGAAGGATCGTACCGCACCCTCTTCAAACGTAAAATTCAATTCAAGCTTAGAGTCTCCAATGGCTTTTTCAGAATCCACATACTTCAGTCCCGCTTCACCATCGCGAGTCTCCAGTTGAAGTACCGGCACTTCATAACCGAATTCGGTCAGAACGCCAGCCGCGAGCTGTTGTTTCTCGTCCAGAGACATATTGCCTTCAGCAAGTACTTGCGATGTGGTCACTCGTCCACTAACCTGCTCCGCCTCAATGGCGGTATAGAGTGAAGAAGGTAGTTCTCGTTTGAAGCCGACGACTTTTCCTGTTTTCATATGTACGTCAACATTAAGATAACCGCCCTTGTCTTGATCAGGCAAACGAACGCGGAATACATCGTAAGGATAGCTTGTTTCCCATTTCTGGTTATAGGTATCAAGTTGTTTGGTTTTGGCCATATACCCGTAGATATCCGAATGTGTCTGGTAGGTGACCAGGGTTTTTGCATCATCATTTGGCAGTGTATAGTCATTCACAGAAGCTGCAAATGATCGTGCGGATTGCTTCGCCTGCTCCTTGGTTATGAAGGACGTAGACGAAATTTCTGTCGTTTGTGATGAGGTAGCAGGAAAGATCTGAAATACAAAAAATAGAATCAGGCCAATCGCCGCAAGCAACCCCAGCCGCTTGAAGTTAGCCTTGAGTAGCAAAGGCTGCCCTAAGGGATTCATGTAATGGTGTTCCTCCTTTATTGATAGAGGTAGTTCAAAAAGTTTCTATCTTCATCCCATCTTCTTGGTACTGAAAACCGCCCTTTTTGAACACGCACTAATATGGATATTAAAGTTAACATAGCACAGGCCAAGCACCGAATGCCAATGATGTAACGAAAACAGGTGTAAATCCTTGAAAATGAATGAAAAGGACCGAAAGAATCTGATCCATCCGTCGCCATATCTGAGTTCTTCCCTTTTTGGCTGAATTCGATCCGATTTACACAAAAAACGTTTTGTCTACAAACGTCGCAGCGCTTATAATTTTGAAACAAATGTGCAATGATTCGCATGTCTTTCGCCCAACAAGGGAACGAATAGGATATATTCCAACTTCATTATATATGTCGTTTTAATCTGAATCATACTTGTTTAACGTTTGGCAACAGCATTTCAAATGAAGAAGGCTCCACGGGTGTGGAGTTATTTTCATTTTAGAAGAGGTGGAAGATACTCAAGTGAAACTGAATGTGCAATGGATGCGATTATCGCCACCCCGTATTCTTGTGTTAGGGTTTGCTGGCATCATATTGGTAGGCACAATGTTGTTAATGCTTCCGGCATCCAACCGTAACGGAGACAGTCTTGCATTTATTGATGCGCTCTTTACAGCAACTTCGGCTGTTTGTGTCACTGGTTTGGTTGTGGTGGATACAGGGACTCATTTCTCGGTGCTGGGTCAGGTTGTAATCGCGATTCTGATTCAGATTGGCGGACTGGGCTTCATGACAATGTCCACATTGGTTGCCATTGCGTTCAAACGGCGGATTTCGCTTAGAGAACGGTTGATTCTACAGGAAGCGATGAATCAGAGCACGATGGAGGGCATCGTCCGGCTGATCCGTAAAGTTGTGATCTACTCACTCATTATCGAAGGCATATGTGGCACACTGTTTGCCATTCGCTGGTCGTTCGACATGCCGATTGGACAGGCGATCTATTATGGCTATTGGCATGCGATCTCCATGTTCAACAATGCGGGCTTTGATATGTTTGGGGATTTCCGCAGTCTGACCGGTTATGTGTATGACCCGTTGGTTAATTTTACAGCAATGTTCCTGATTGTCTCTGGCGGTATTGGTTTTGTGGTGTTGTCAGACCTGGTGGATTACCGCAAAACGCGGAAGCTGTCTCTGCACTCCAAAGTTGTACTGTTAATGACTGGATTGTTAATTGTGTTTGGTGCACTTGTCATTTTCGTATTTGAATTCAGCAATCCACGGACACTGGGTGGCCTGAACTGGGGTGGCAAAATTCTCGGTTCATTCTTCCAGTCCGTTACGCCGCGAACAGCAGGAGCCAATACGGTAGATATTGCCGGGCTGAGACAGGCAACACAGTTCTTTATGATCATTCTGATGTTCATTGGTGCTTCGCCGGGTTCTACCGGAGGCGGGATCAAAACAACGACATTTATGATTATGGCTGGCGCAGTCATCGCCATGATGCGTGGACGTGAAGATATCGTGTTTTTCCGCTACCGGCTCGTACAGGAACGGATCTTCAAGGCGCTTACCATTACATTGCTGGCGCTTTTGTTCATCATAGCTGTAACGATGGCATTAAGTACCACAGAAGACGCCAGTTTTATGATGATCTTATTTGAAACTACATCGGCCTTTGGTACCGTTGGATTATCGCTCGGACTGACGCTGAAACTGACTACATTGGGCAAACTCCTGATCTGTTTTACGATGTTTGCAGGAAGGCTTGGACCGATCACATTAGCGTATGCACTTGGGCAGAAAAAGGGTAAAGAGTTATACAGGTATCCGGAAGGCAAAATGATTATTGGATAAATCTATTTTTAGTGAGTTTTGAAATTGATTTGGATAAGGGGTTCGTGAAGAACAATGAAAACACAGCAGTTTGCGGTGATTGGGCTTGGGCGGTTTGGCTCCAGTCTGGCACAGGAATTAATGGAACTCGGCTACGAGGTGCTCGGGATCGATAAAAATGAAGAAGTCGTCGAAGACATTAGTGAATTGGTCACCCATGCCGTTGTAGCCGATGCCACAGATGAGGAAGTGCTACGCTCCCTGGGTATTCGAAATTTTGACTGCTGTATCGTTGCTATCGGGGATGATATTCAGACGAGCATTCTCACCGCGATTCTGTTAAAAGAGCTGGGCGTCAAGACGGTCGTGGCCAAGGCCATATCCGTCCTTCACGGACGCGCATTGGATAAACTGGGGATTGATCGTGTCGTTTATCCTGAGCGGGATATGGGCATTCGGGTTGCCCACCAGCTGGTTACCCCGAACTTGCTGGATTACATTGAATTATCCAATGATTACAGTATTGTCGAGATGAAGGTTCCCGCCTGTCTGCACAACAAAACCCTTTCGACCCTGAATGCACGTGTACGTTTTGGTTGCAGCATTGTGGCGTTACAGAAAGAAGCTGGGGTCATTATCGCTCCGACGGCACTGGATTCGCTTCAAATGGGGGATATCATGGTCATTATTGGTAATAATGCAGATATCGACCGATTTGAAGAAGAGGTTATCAGCCAAGAGAGCTGATAATTATCATGAGTTAAATATGGAAGCCAGACGTTAGAGCCTGGCTGTTTCAGATCAAGGCAAAGGCGTCGTAGCCCTCCGTGAGGGCAATGGCGCCTTTGCTGTAAAGAGTGCAGCCGTCTCCTTGACCCATTGTCTGGAGGTCTCGCTGAGGTCCTCTTTTTCCCCATAGATCATACAAGTTGTTCTGCGGGTCTGCTGTAATTGAGGCAAATGAACAGAAACAAGATCATTGTCCGCGAGCAATTGTGGACGAAGATATGACTTGGGCAATAGAGCAGCAGCTTTGGCGGAAGGCAGAAGTCGGATGATCGCTTCGAAGGAATCAATCTCCATGCGAATATCCGGCATCACGGCACAGCGCTGGAAGAGATCGTCCGTTAATTTGCGATACCAGGTGCCTTTGGAGAACGTGATCATCGGCAGATCCTGCAAATGTTCCATCCCGGCTTCCTTACCGGACAAGGGGTGTGTGAGCGGCACAACCAGTTCTAGGTGATCGTCGAATAGCGGCACACAGTTAAGCCCCACTTCGCTGATGGAGGAGGCGACAATGCCCACATCGGCTTTTTTGTCACGCACAAACGAGACAATCTCATGTGTTTTACCCGTCAACAGTTTCAGTTCGGCATTTGGATGTTTCTCCATAAAGGCATTGACGAGAGGTGGTAACGTAGTTTGAAGCGTCGTCAGACTGGCTCCAAGTGTAATGGTGCTCTGTTCTTCGTCTTTATACTGGGCCAGCATGGTGAGGAACTTCTGTTGTTGCTGCTTCTGTTCTACAGCGTAGGTATAGGTGAACTGGCCTACACTGGTTAACTCCAGCCGTTTGCCACGGCGGTGGAACAGGGCAACTCCGAGTTCATCCTCCAATTTGGCGATTTTGCGTGAGAGTGCAGGTTGGGACAAGTTCAGTAACTTGGATGCACGGTTCAGGCTGGACTGCTCCACGACCGCTGCAAATGCATTTAACTCCTCAAACATGAACAATAACCTCTTTTCCATGAATGTGATCCTTGCCCTTGCTCAATCGTTTTCCATGTTGTATAGCCTGTAAACCCAATGTTTCACTGCTTATACCTATAGGTTATAACATTTAATAATTATATTGCAATTCCCTTATAAGAAAAAAAGGAGTAACATGAACCGTGACACAAGTTGTTCACACCTGGGGAAAACGGAACAATTTGTCGAACCTTTTCATGGAAAAGGATTCGTGTCATGATAAGTGAAATCATTTATGAAAACGTTGTATTTAGCGAAAGGGGATCGACATTTTATGAAAGGGTTTTACTCCAGAAAGCTGCACTCCTTGCTTGGCGTCATTCCGCTCAGTTTGTTTTTTGTTGAGCATTTGGTGACGAACTTCACGGCAGTTGAAGGCGGCAAAGAAGCTTTTTACGGTGCCGTTGCATTTCTGAACGGTTTGCCTCTTGTTATTGTAATTGAGGCATTACTTATCTGGTTGCCGTTGTTCTATCACGGTGTTTATGGTCTTTACATTGCCTATCAGGCCAAGCCTAATGTTGGGCGTTACGGTAATGAGCGCAACTGGCGCTACACGTTACAGAGGGTAAGCGGTATTATTACGTTTGTATTCGTCATCTGGCACGTATGGGAGACGCGAGTACAGATTGCGCTGGGTAATGTATCCCATGAAGAGATTGGCGGCGTCATACATGATGCGGTGACGAATCCGATAACCTTTGCGATATATATGATCAGTGTGGTTGCGGCGTCATATCACTTTGCCAATGGTCTGTGGTCGTTCCTCGTTAGCTGGGGAATTACGGTTGGTCCGCGTGCGCAACGTGTATCCTCTTACGTATGTATGAGCTTGTTCGCTATTGTTTCCATCATGTTTATTGCTTCACTATTTGCTTTCCGGAGCATTGATTTCCAAACAGCTACTTCGATGATTGACGCAGTAAAAACAGTTCTAATTTAAGCATTTAGCGTATAAATGCTGACTTATAAGGGAGTGAACAGCAATGGCATCAACGAATGTAATTATTGTGGGCGGCGGTCTCGCGGGATTGATGGCGGCGATCAAATCGGCTGAAGCCGGAGTCCATGTTCATTTATTTTCACTGGTTCCTGTTAAACGATCCCACTCTGTATGCGCACAAGGCGGCATTAATGGAGCGGTAAATACCAAGGGTGAGGGTGACTCCCCATGGGTACACTTTGACGATACGGTATACGGCGGTGACTTCCTTGCGAACCAACCTCCTGTTAAAGCGATGTGCGAAGCAGCACCTGGCATCATTCACTTGATGGACCGTATGGGCGTAATGTTCAACCGGACACCGGAAGGTTTGCTTGATTTCCGTCGTTTCGGGGGAACGAAGCATCACCGTACGGCGTTTGCCGGAGCGACAACAGGACAACAATTGCTCTATGCATTAGACGAGCAGGTACGTCGCTGGGAAGCAGCTGGCTTGGTTACGAAATATGAGAACTGGGAGTTCCTGCAGGCAGTTTTGGATGATGAAGGCGTATGTCGCGGGATCGTGGCTCAGGATCTGAAAACGATGAAGGTACAGACCTTCCCGGCAGAAGCGGTTATTCTGGCGAGTGGTGGTCCGGGGATCATCTTCGGTAAAACGACCAACTCTGTAATTAACACAGGTACAGCGGCAAGTGCGGTGTATCAACAAGGTGTAAATTACGCAAACGGGGAGTTCATTCAGATTCACCCAACAGCCATTCCAGGGGATGACAAGCTACGTCTCATGTCTGAATCCGCGCGTGGTGAAGGTGGACGGATCTGGACGTACAAAGACGGAAAACCTTGGTACTTCCTTGAAGAAAAATATCCATCCTACGGTAACCTGGTTCCACGTGATATCGCGACTCGTGAAATCTTCAGCGTCTGCGTAGATATGGGTCTGGGTGTGAACGGCGAGAACATGGTTTATCTCGACCTGTCGCACAAAGATCCGAAGGAACTGGATGTTAAACTCGGCGGAATCATTGAGATCTATGAGAAGTTCATGGGTGATGACCCGCGTAAAATCCCAATGAAAATCTTCCCGGCAGTCCATTATTCCATGGGCGGCATGTGGGTAGATTACAATCAAATGACTAACATTCCGGGGCTGTTCGCAGCTGGTGAATGTGAATATCAATACCATGGTGCGAACCGTCTGGGTGCAAACTCATTGGTATCTGCGATCTATGGTGGTATGGTGGCTGGACCAAAAGCGGCTGAATATATCAAAGGACTTAAAAAATCGTCCGCAGATATCCCATCTTCCGTATTTGAGAAACACACCAAACAACAAAGCGACAAATACGAAGGCATCTTGAAAATGCAGGGCACGGAAAATGCCTATGTCATTCATAAAGAGCTTGGCGAGTGGATGACAGCCAACATGACGGTTGTGCGCTACAACGACAAGCTTGAAGCCACGATTGGCAAGATCAAGGAATTGAAAGAGCGTTATGGCAAAATCAACATGTATGACAGCTCTGGTTGGAATAACCCGAGCGCAGCATTCACTCGCCAACTGTGGAACATGATTGAATTGGCAGAAGCAATGACTCTCGGTGCTCTACTCCGTAACGAAAGCCGCGGCGCGCATTACAAACCGGAATTTACGGAACGTAATGACGAAGAGTTCCTGAAAACGACTATCGCAAGCTGGTCGAAGGAAGGCCCGAAAATCTCGTACGAGCCAGTAGACGTATCCTTGATCCCACCACGTATCCGGGATTACTCCAAGGATTAAATATCACGGATTTATTTATAAAGTTAAATATTAAGCACCTGAACGAAGAGGCAGGACAACTTTGGAGAAGCAAAGCTTCTTCAAAGTTACTGCCATCAAAGTGAAGGAAAGACCCAGAAGAAGCAAAGCCCTAGCGATGCTTCAGAACTTCAATACTGCCTCCAGCATGAATGGAGTGCAGTTTTCCAGCAAAGTTACCCAGTGCACAACATAGCGAAGGAAACAGCAATGCCCAGAAGAAGCAAAGCGCCTAGCGATGCTTCAGAACTTCAATACTGCCCATCCAGCATGAATGGAGTGCAGTTTCCAGCAAAGTGACCCTGCGTGCACGACGTAGCGGAGGAAGCGGAAATGCCCAGAAGAAGCGAAGCGCTCGCCTTTATCACCGGATTTTAACCCTGTGAAGGGTTGATCAAAAAAATCCGGGGATAACAGCGATCAGAGGGGCATTCCGCTGACGAAGCGTCTCCCGTGCACCAAACCATTTTGCGCATCAGCAATACAATCATCGTCACCAGAGGAGGGGACTACGATATGGCGGAACAAGCTACAGCCAACAAAACCGTCAAGTTTATCATCACCCGTCAGGATAGCCCGGAGTCATCTTCGTACAACGAAGAATTTGAGCTTCCGTACCGTCCCAACATGAATGTGATCAGCGCCCTGATGGAGATTCAGCGGAACCCGGTCAATACGGATGGCAAATCCATTGCTCCCGTGTGCTGGGATTCCAACTGTCTCGAAGAAGTCTGTGGTGCCTGCTCCATGGTCATCAACGGCAAGCCTCGTCAAGCATGTGCAGCCCTGATCGACAAGCTCGAACAGCCCGTTCGTATCGAACCGATGAAGACATTCCCGGTGGTTCGTGACCTGGTCATCGACCGTAGCCGGATGTTTAGCGCCCTGAAACGCGTAAAAGCATGGATTCCGATCGATGGTACCTATGACCTCGGTCCAGGTCCACGGATGCCTGAGAAGAAGCGTCAGTGGGCATATGAGCTGTCCAAATGCATGACATGTGGAGTATGTCTGGAGGCATGCCCGAACGTCAATGAGAAAACAGACTTTATCGGTCCAGCAGCACTGTCCCAAGTGCGCCTGTTCAACGCTCACCCAACAGGGGAGATGAACGCCGACGATCGTCTGGAAGCGTTGATGGAAGACGGAGGCATTGAGGGCTGTGGTAACTCACAGAACTGTGTGCAATCCTGTCCAAAAGGCATTCCACTGACAACCTCCATTGCCGAAATGAACAAACAAACGACCAAGCATATGTTCAAACGCTGGTTGGGTGTATAATCTCGTCATAACATGTGCAGAAGTGTAATCTGCAACTTAAAAGAAGTCGTGATCCCGTGCAGCAACATGCCGGAGATCCCGGCTTCTTTTTGTAATGAAGCAGAGGAACCGGGCTACCCATGCAGAATATGATATACTAAGGGGATGGATTAAGAGCGTAGAAGGAGGGGGAGATATGGCAGAGACACCGCGTCAGGGCAGCAACAACTCGCCGTCCCAGCGCTCGCACAAAGCATCAGGTGCAGAAGAGTCTGTGTTTCCTGGAGAAGAAAAGGATCATGATCCCTCTCGCCGAAGTTTCTTATTGCGCATGGTTTTGATGACAGCGGGTGCCAGTTTGCTTACAGGAGGTTATGCCTGGTTATGGGAACCGCGTCGTCTGGAGATCAAGCAAGTAGAGCTGAAACTTCCGAAGTTTCCAAAGGCATTTGAGGGTTTGCGTGTAGTTCAGTTCAGCGATGCCCATCTTGGTTTTCATACCGGGGTGAAAGAGCTGAAGAAGCTGGCAACAACGATTGAGGAGCAGCGACCGGACTTGATTTGTTTTACCGGAGACATAGTTGAGAGGGAAGCAGAGCCGATGCGTGAATGTATTCCGGTACTCGCCTCCATGAAAGCGAAGTATGGCAAATTTGCTGTTTTGGGGAATCATGATTATCGGGGCGGACAGCAGAATGAAGTGACAACCATGTTCCGTGAAGCGGGATTCACTTTGTTACGGAACGAACATGTGGTGATTGAACAAGGGGGCGAAAGTCTGGCCATAGCTGGTCTGGATGACGCACTTACAGGCAGTCCTGATCCTGCCCAAGCCATCAAGGGTTTGGATCATGATGTGTGGAAATTGTTACTTATGCATGAACCGGATTATGCCGATATTGCCACTCCCTATGGTTTCGGATTACAACTTTCCGGTCATAGCCATGGTGGACAGGTACGTTTTCCTTGGATCGGGGCACTGACAACTCCACGAGGTTCACACAAGTATGTTCAAGGGTTGTATTACACGGATGTCCAGGGGGTATATTACACCACCCAGACACAGATGCCGGTGTATGTGAATCGTGGTTTTGGCATGACTCAACTGCCCATTCGTTTTCTGTGCAGACCAGAATTAACGGTGTTTGAGCTTAAAGGATCAACCACATAAAAGAATATAAGATGAATTTAAAACATAAAGGATTGAACATGAATGGAGGTTATCCAGATGGAAAGAATTGCGATTGTATCCGACATTCATGGCAACATGACTGCCTGGGAAGCAGTGTTAAAAGATATCCGAAGTCGTGGCGTGGAGCGAATCTTTTGTCTTGGTGACCTCGTGGGCAAGGGGCCAGAACCGGTACAGGTTGTGGATCAGGTGAGAGCGACGTGCGAACTTGTTATCCGTGGCAATTGGGATGAACTGGTTGCGGTTAACCAAGACAACGAGAACTTTACGTGGCAAGCAGAGCGGCTGGGTGAGGAACGATTGGCGTACTTGGCGGCCCTACCCTTCACTCATCAATTTCAACTGAGCGGTCGCACCATCCGTCTGGTCCATGCTTCACCTCAAAGTGTATACCATCGTGTACAGCCGTGGGACGCGATGGAAAAGAGGTTGGCCATGTTTGATCCTCCGGCTGATGAGCCTGAGCAAGGTGTTGCAGATGTTGTAGGTTATGGGGATGTGCATAACGCATACTTGCAGTATATGAACGGCAAGTTACTGTTTAATGCAGGCAGTGTTGGTAATCCACTCGATCTTCCCCAAGCTTCCTACTGTATTCTGGAGGGTGAAGACAGCAACGATAACAATACCCCGTTCAATGTTCAATTCGTGCGGGTGCCTTATGATATTGAGCGAGAAGTACAGGTTGCACAGTCGGCGAATGTTCCTGCATTGGATTTCTATATTCGTGAGATTCGTACGGGTATCTATCGCGGGCTGCAGGAGTAGTCAGCATCTGGACCTTTTAGCGTGATGAATTGAATGATGCAATATATTAATACTAAAATGCGAATACTAAAGTTCGTGGATCAGTTCAAATGGTATTACGCCGGATCATCATCAGAGCATGCTTGTCTTACCGGACTAGAGCCCGTTTAGGCAAAAGGAGCGATTGTCATGCTTACCCGAAAAATGCTGGTTCAAGGTCTGCCGGCTTTGTGGACAGAGCGTCTTGTCCTGCGATCATTACGTCAAAGTGATTACAGCACATTATCGGAACTCTTTTCCGATCCTCAAGTCATAAGATATGTGAATAGGGGAAGCCAGTCCACGCCAATCCGAGCGAGACGGTTATTGAACCAGATACGGAGCAGCAGCGCCAAGCTGGATTCGTTACATTATGGGATCTGCTGGAGAGGCAAGGAACAAGTTATTGGGATCACCTCATTCCAGCACTGGAATGATCAGAATGGTACCGCACAGATTGGTTATATCCTGAACAGGTCCTGTTGGGGCAGAGGTGTGGCTACCGAGGCGGTACAGCGGCTGCTGCAGTTTGGATTTGACGATCTTCATCTGGGGAGGGTGGAAGCACGTTGTTATGAGGCCAATGTATCTTCACAACGGGTGCTAAGCAAAATAGGGATGTCCTATGAGCGGAGTCTTCCCTCGTTCGGACTGAATGATGAGGATGACGAGGGATCAGAATCCCTGATGGATGTTAAAGTGTATAGCATGTATCGGGAACAATACGTACGCCCGCTTCAGGAAAAAGACCTGCAAACCCTGGTATCTGACAAGCCGCAATGACATAGAGTAAGAGTAGCCAAACGTGAATGAATCGAACTTCAATCATTTGTTACACAATTGAAATATAGCTGCAATTGAACTCTAACAGACAGGGGGTAAACTTATCTCATGACCCCCTTTTTGATAATAGATAATGCTGTTGGGACCCGCGCGAGCGGGTTCATTTTTTTTGTCCATATAAGTTAACTGTGGAATATTTACACTGGCCACTCCGATGACAGAATAACTTTCCGATCGCTGTTATACCCGGATTTTTTTTGATTCCCATATTTTAGAAGGGGAAATCCGGGGATAGCGTATGCTTCCGATGCAGCTTTCTTTCAGAAAGCTTTTAGGCGACCGCTTCGCTTCTTCACGTTATTTCTGTCCTCTCCGTTATCGTGTAAAATATAATTATATTTCCTTATATAGGGCAATAAAAGGCCCCCACGGCGTGAACAAGTGCGCTGTGGGGGCCTTTGTGTTTGCTATATTTTTTACAGTGGAACAACCTGCATCTGTTTCTGCTTGAAGTATACCCAGTCGGTGAATCCGATCTCCTTGAGACGTGTACGAACGTCATCCAGCTCGTCTGCAACCCGCTGTGGTTTATGAGCGTCCGATCCAAATGTCACCTTCACTCCATAATGATGGGCGCGTTCCAGAATGGCATCCGAGGGATACCAGCCACCGCTGAGTTTGGTTTTGCCAGATGTGTTAATTTCGATCGCTACGTTGGATTCTGCAATGACCTGCAACGTTTCATCAATGGCCTGATCAGCGATAATTTCGGAGAAAGGTGGATAGTTTCCTTTCATCGCATCAATATGTCCAAGAATCTGGAACATACCGCTGCGAGCCGATTCCCGAATTAATGAATAATAGCTTTCTTTCACTTCAACTTTGCGAGCATTGCTTAGGCCATTCCACCGGGTTTTGTTGAAGATACTCACATCCTCGGTATGATGAACTGAACCAATAATATAGTCAAAAGGATACTGTCCCAGTGTGGTACGGTACAATTCTGCATGAACAGGGAAGTAGTCGGATTCAATGCCGAGCAGCACATCGATTTTACCAGCGTACTCTTCTTTCAAAGCAAGGACTTCTTCCACATAATGCTGCAATTCAGACTTGCCCATTGCGATCCGGGGAAATGCCTGCTCAAGCTCACTGCCAAAGTACGGCGTATGATCCGAGATACCGATCGCCTGAAGTCCTGCCTTAATACCTGCCTCTATATAATCGCGGATGTTGCCGTCTGCGTGACCACAACGAAAATGATGTGTATGAAGATCAAATTTCATATGGAATCCTTCCTTTCTCATGGCTCATTGTCATTCTGAACTGATGAATTGGGTTTCCGGCATACCTTTGAGGTCACTTATGAATTGTTGCATTGCTGAGTTAAGGTATCGACTGGACTTATAGATGACACCAACAGGGTGACTGACCTCCAGCTCACTTAAGGGTATCATTCGCAATGTACCTTGACGCAACTCATGCGCAACAGATTGTTTGGAGATGACAGCTGCCCCGAGATCAATCTCGACCATCCGTTTCACTTCTTCGCTGCTCGACAACTCCATTACAATATTAGGTTCAATATTATGTTTCTTGAAGATGGTTTCCGTAAACCTTCGTCCTACGGTATCAGGGGACAGCAGAATCAATGGTGTACTCCGGAGCACATCGACTGCAGCATGTTTCTTCTTCGCCAGCGGATGGGAAGGAGATACCACGAGTTCAAATGTGTCATAGTACAGCACAGATGTATTCAGGTTGGGATTACGCTCCGTGAGATAACCGATACCAATATCAACCAGACCATTTTCGACCTGGGTATAGATCTGTGATGAAGGAAGGGACTGGATACTGGTTTTGATCAGCGGGAACTGATCTTGGAAATAGGATAACACCCTTGGCAAGATCTGAATAGCAATGGAAGTTGTTGTGCCTAACACGATACGTCCCTGAGGCGTTTCATCGAGATCGGACAATTTTTGTTTCAACTCATCAACGATATCGAGCATCCGTTCAGCGTGCTCCAGGAATACCTGTCCACGGTCTGTCAGGGTAACGGGTTGGTTACGATCCACAAGAACGGTGCTGAATTCGTCCTCCAGACTTTTGATCTGGGCCGAGACGGCAGGCTGGGTCAGGTTCAGAAGTTCTCCCGCTTTGCGGAAGCTCATCGTTTTGGAAATGGTAATTAGTGTCTCCAGTTGGCTTATGTTCATAGGTGACCTCCTTGCAGGCAAAATTTCTTGATTATGTAGTGTTTAGTGTGATGTAATCCCGTAACTGGTTATTGTTCCGTTATCTTAAATTATAGGTGATTCAGGACAGCAGAGCAATGAAGGTAATGATCAGGATCAAAAGTAGTTCAAGAGACTGTGAAAAAAACGCGAATACAAGAATTTGATTTTTTTTACAGTTGTGAGAAAGCAGTAATAAAGTCCTAAATGCCCTTTGCCACGCACGATGATCGAAATGCTTTCTTCAAAAGAAGTGAAAAGCGCTGTTTATTCGCTAGAATCAGCTATAAACATTTGCCCCACGGATGACGATAAATTATAGTACACATGGTTTAACGAATTCTTAATGAATTCTTGTACGTGATAAAGTATAATAAATTTAATGAATATGGGACTTTTGGTGTGTGACCAATAACCCAGTGCGAGGGGGACATAGACAGTGAAAGCGGAAGTGATTAATCCTTTCCTGGAATCGGCACGGAACGTATTCGAACAGCTCATCCAGGTTTCGCCTTCCACCGGGAGTCTTGGCGTGAAAAATGTAGAGTACATTGCAGACCATGTCTGGATCGTGATCGGAATGACCGGACAACTTAGCGGAAACATTGTATTTGGAATTAATGAACAAGTTGCATTGAAAATTGTATCTGCGATGATGGGTGGTTTTGTCATTACAGAAATGGATGAAATGAGCAAAAGTGCGATTTCCGAATTGGGGAATATGATCAGTGGTAACGCCAGCACGATCCTGTCAAACCAGGGTGTTGTGGTCGATATTACACCTCCACAAGTGATGAAGTCCGAACATCTGACTACATTTAGTGCAACGAAAGCACTGAGTATTCCTTTGCTGATGGACGGCATTGGTGAGATGGATATTCAGGTCATGATCTCGTAGAATAGAACCATACGCCTCAAAAGGCAATATGTGTTCAATACGGGAGGACATCACGGATGCTGAAAGATCAGGTAGTGTTTATCACAGGTGCATCGAGTGGTATCGGTGCGCTGTGTGCGCAGATGCTGATAGAAGAAGGAGCCATCCCAATTCTAGCTGCCCGTTCACGGGACAAGCTGGAAGAGATTGGTGCCTCACTGAAAGGGCCGCATGAATTACTCACACTTGATGTTACGGATAGTGAGCAGGTTCAGGCAGCTGTGAATGCGATATTGCATAAATACGGACGAATCGACATTTTGCTGAACAATGCAGGTTACGGGAAATTCGCAGCGATGACAGAGATGTCTGTACAGGAATTCGATGAGATGATGGACGTTAATTACATGGGCATTGTCCGCTGCACCAAAGCAGTGCTTCCACAAATGCTGGAACGTGGCAAAGGTCAGATTGTGAACGTGGCCTCCATGGCTGGCAAAATTGGTACAGCCAAATCCGCTTCCTATACGGCTACGAAACATGCTGTACTTGGATTTAGTAATGCGCTGCGTCAAGAGCTTCGCAAGACTGGCGTCCTGGTGACAACGATTAATCCGGGTCCGATTGATACACCATTTTTCCATCGGGCTGACCCTTCTGGCAATTATGTGAATAATGTACGCTGGATGATGTTGAAACCGGAAGACGTTGCGGGTCATATGATTCGGGCGATGAAAAAGCGCAAGGAAGAAGTGAATCTGCCAAGACTTGCTTCTGCTGGCATATGGCTGTACCAGCTATTTCCTCGTCTTGCAGATCGATTGTCGCACGGTGTAATGAATCAGAAGTAAATGTGATACGAGGCATCATATACGGAATGAAAGAAAGGCTCCGCCGAGGGGCTTTTCTTTTTTTTGGCGTGTATACATACAATTCTGGAATAAGATTTGGTACACGGGCTTTTTTCGCATATAATGAAAGGTAATGTGATGACAGGCTTCGGTTTATATCCGTACAAGCAAGGCTAGCATCAAAATGAATAAATTAAAAGGATGGACATACATGACGAATCAAACATTTGCTTCAATTGGCGTGGAACAGGATCTGGAGGCCGTTTTGGCGAAACATGGCATTAACGAACCTTCACCTGTACAGGCTCAGACGATCCCGGTTATTTTGGAAGGCCGAGATGTCGTATCCAAATCCCAGACGGGAACAGGAAAAACGCTGGCATATCTGCTGCCACTGTTACAATCCATCAAAATGGATATCAAAGGTACGCAGAAACTCATTATTGCACCTACGCAAGAGCTGGCGATGCAAATTGTACGTGAAGCGCAGCGCTATGCGGAAGAACGTAAGATTGGCGTATTGGGTCTAATTGGAGGCGCAGCGGCTAAACGTCAGATCGAGAAGCTGCGTGAGCATCCACAATTGGTTGTGGGTACACCGGGACGACTGAAGGAATTGATTACACTCAAAAAACTGAAAATGCACAACGTCTCTACGATTGTTATCGATGAAGCGGACCAAGTGTTCCAACTTGGCGGCGTAAGTGACGTGAACTTTGTACTCAAGAGTGCATTGCGGGACCGTCAGCTGATCTTCCTGTCAGCAACCATTGATGAGCATACAGCTGGACTTGCAAAGCGTGAGATGAAAGAGCCTGTTCAGATCGGAATTGAGCCGGATCGAGCTACGGCTGCGGGCCTTGAGCATTATTATTTTGTAGAAGAAAACCGTAACAAAATTGACATGCTGCGTCGTCTGGTTAGACAGTACAATCCGGATCGGGCAATCGTATTTGTGAATGCAACCGAAGATATTGGTGAAGTTGAAGCAAAAATGAATCATCTGGGCTTGTCCGCTGCTGCGCTGTATGGAGATGCTGACAAAGTGACGCGCAGTAACGTATTGTCTGCCTTCCGTAATGGCAAACTTCAGTTGCTGATTGCCAGCGAAGTGGCTGCCAGAGGACTGGATATCGAAGGTTTGCCAATGGTCATTAACTATGACCCTGCCTTTGACTCGGAGCACTATGTTCACCGTGCAGGTCGTACAGGCCGGATGGGACGCTCGGGTATCGTTTTGTCCATTGTGGATGAAACACAGATCTTTATTATGCGTAAATTTGCACGCGAACTCGGAATTGAACTGTCAGAACGTGTACTCTTTGGCGGTAAAGTACTGGAGGCTGACCCGCGTCCGGACACGCGGCCTGAGGGACATTCGTTCTCCAGAAAACCAGGACAATCCAGAGATCGCAAACCAGGTCAGGGCAATCTTAATGGGGGAACCAGAGCTACAATCTCCAATTCGCATCCAGCAGGTAGCAAACCAACGGGTAATACAGGCCGCACGGAGCGCGACCAGGATCGTAAAAACAAAGGAGCACCCAAGTGGAGTAAAGATAAAACGCCACGCTCCGAAGAATAGAATCTGACGAAAGGGGTGCAGGGATAGATGGAAAACGTTCAATCGCCTGTTCTGCAAATCAGCGGGTTAAGCGGAGGTTATAGTGCCAAACGGCCCGTCCTTCACGGCATCGATCTGGAAGTTGGACGTGGAGAGATGGTCGGACTAATCGGCTTAAACGGTGCTGGCAAAAGCACAACCATGAAACACATCCTCGGCTTGATGACCCCTCAACAGGGCGAAGTGCGAGTGATGGGCAAGAAGCGGGACGAGGATGCGCAGATTTACCAATCGGCTATGGCATTTGTACCGGAATCACCCGAACTGTATGATGAGATGACGGTGATGGAGCACCTGGAGTTTACGGCAAGAGCGTACAATGTGTCGGAGGCTGATTTCAAACAACGTACGGAGAAACTGCTGGAACTGTTCCGTATGAATGAGAAAAGTACAAGTCTGTCGACTCACCTGTCCAAGGGGATGAGACAAAAGGTCATGATCATGTGTGCTTTTGTGGCAGGACCACCACTGTACATCATTGATGAGCCTTTCCTGGGACTGGACCCGCTGGGTATTCGCTCTTTGCTTGATTTTATGCTGGAGATGAAAGCTTCGGGATCATCCATCCTGCTCAGTTCACACATTTTGTCCACGATTGAAAATTACTGTGACCGTTTTATCGTTCTGCACCGTGGGCAGGTTATTGCTCAAGGTACGCTGAATGAACTGCGCTCCCAATTCGGGGAATCCGATGCCACGCTGGAGCACATGTTCTATTCCCTCGTACAAGGCAGGGATTGAGCATGGATCTCAAGCTGCTATGGAAGCAAAGACGCACAGGATTCTGGAACGGAATTCTTCCTTATCTGGGTTATGTGATCCAGAGCGGTGTAGCTATGGTCTTTTTATTTCTCGTCATTGCGTTCTCCGCCTGGTATACATCGTTTGTCCAGAACATTCCGGCGGAATTTCCGATTCGCTGGGTTGCATTGTTGCTGCTGGCACCGTTAGTGCTGTTTAGCAGTTATCGTACATATCTGCTTCCGGCAGATATTGTGTTCCTGCGACCACAGGAATACCGGATGCAGGAATATTTGAAGAACAGCTTTGCCCGGGGCATCATCTATAAAACTCTGGGCTTGCTGCTTGTATTTGTTACACTGTGGCCGCTCTATGTCAGAGCAGATCTGGATGCACGGCCATTTGGCTGGTTCATCGTATTCCTGTTGCTGTGGAAAGGGTTGTCCAGTTATGGAGCGTGGCAAGAGCTAAGAATGGTTCAGGTCGGTGCGGCAAGAGGATATCGTCTCTTGCGATGGGCTCTGGCAGTGCTGGCGGTTGGCGCATGGCTGTGGCAGCCACCGCAACGCAGCGTCTGGTTCCTGCTGTTGCTGGCTGTTGTCTACATCGTCGCCTTGCGTATACCGGTGAAACATCGGGTAGCGTGGGAACGACTGATCCAGGTAGAGCAGGGTCAGGCTGGCAGGGTTATGCGTACGCTTGGCTGGTTTGTGGATGTACCTTCATCCGGACAGAAAGTAAGTTCGCGTCGCTGGCTTAGCAAATTGGGGAGTGGTCTTCCCTGGAATGCAGGGAAAGCTTACCGTTACTTGATAACCAAAACGTTTATTCGAACCGAAGTGTTCTCAATCGTGTTACGTTTAATTGTACTGGGCATGTTACTATCCTGGTGGACAGCAGGCAGCTACTTTGGTGTAGGTGTGTATCTGTTCTTCCTGTTGCTTGCAGGTGTTCAGTTAGGTGCACTGCGTCGCAGTCATAGTGAATCGTTCTGGATTATGATCTATCCAATCTCGGGTGAGAGTCGTCGTTCTCAGGTGTTGGGATTCATATTCCATCTACATGCACTGGCTGCGTTGCTCATGTGGTTGCCTATGCTGGCTGCCGGAGCAAGCGGACTGACTGTCACCGGAGTAGCACTTATTTTGGGTATACTGGTGATTGTGATCATGCGGCGTTCGCAAGGTAACAAGTGGTTGAAGGAAGAAGAGGACGAGTAAACGATCGGACACCTGACCAACTCGGATTATTACATTGGGTTCATCAGTGAGAGGTACAAAAGATAACAAAAGAAGGGTATGCCGGGCTGTATCCCGGTATACCCTTCTTTGTGCTGTAATGGAATCTTGCAGTCAGATCACTTGGTTCTAGCGCAAGTGTGTATTGGTACTAACAGAGGAACGATTTAGTGATGATTACGAGCAAGATGAACAGAACGAGAATGGCACCTGTGTTTGTAAATCCTCCGCCGTAACCGCCGCATCCATAACCGCCTCTTGTATCTTCAACTCCAGACATGGTCATTCCCCTTTCAAGTGGTTGTTTGGCACGCCCTTGCGTACATCGTATATTATGTGCCATGGGGGTAGGCTGATTGGGCCGATGCCCGGTAAAGCCAGAAATTAAAGCTTTTGGGCTGATAAAACACAAAAGAACCCTTCGTATATTCAGTGACATGAAACGTCGCCGTTATACAAAGGGTTCTTATAACATTCAGGGTACAGGTCTGTGTTAACTAAGTCGTCCGCAGATCCTGAACTCCACGATAGATGGTTTCATACAGATCTTCCAACCCGGATTCTTCAATACAGGAGAAGGCGATTCGAAGATCCGATTCACCCAGCGCGATTGTACCCACACCATATTTGTGCAGCAAATGGCTTCGAAGTTCTTCAGCGCCAACTTCTTTTAGCTTCAGGCACATGAAGTAACCGGAGTTGAACGGATAATAGTCCCATGCATCTCCATACTTGCCGCTATCGAGAATGGCTTTTACCTTATTGGCGCGGCCTTTCATAATCTCGAACTTCTCCTGTTTCTGTGCTTCAAATTCCGGTGCTTTGAGCGCATCCAGTACAAAAGTCTGGGAAGGATGCGGGCCACTGGAGATCGTTGCCCGGATAATACCGAGTGTTTTTTGTTCCAATGCATGCAGAACGGCTGCATCTTCATGGGCATACGTAATGAATCCAACGCGGAAGCCCCATACGAATTCTTCCTTGGTTGCACCATCCACTTTTACGGTCAACACACGTGGATGAATGTTGGCAAGTTTGCCAAACAGGGATTCATGAATGGAATCTTCGAAGAACAGTCCAAAGTAAGCATCGTCTGTTACAGCAACCACGTTAACGCCGGCTTCAGCTGCCTGAAGAATCGTGTTCACAATGGCATCTGCTTCTTCGGCTCCAGGCGTATAACCTGTAGGGTTATTCGGGAAGTTGAGCAGAACGATGGCTTTACCTTTGTCCTTTTGATCAAGCAAAGCCTGAAGCAGACCCTCACTGTTGAAGTTCAACTGATCATCGAACAGGGGATAATGAACCAACTGGCCATGACGACGAATTCCGAAGGTCAGCTCGTAATTTTCCCAGTTTTTATCTGGATATATGACAGCGTCCCCTTCATCGGCGAACAGGTCGGCTATGATACTAAGTCCATGGGTTAATGCATTGGTTACAATCGGATTGCCAAACGTTTTGCCTTCCAGAGAAGGCGTTTCCTTCAGCATCTTGTCTCTCCAAACGGTCCGCAATTCAGGTTTGCCTGCAGGTGGAGCGTAAGGATACAGATCCTTTGGTTGGAATGCAGACAGCTTCTCCTGAATAACCTGAAGATGCATCGGCACACCACCCTCCAGGGCGATACCAATCGTGGCATTATGGGTCTTGGCCAAGCTTGCTGCTTCAGCAGATTGACTCAAAATCCCCTCTTTAGGAAAATAAATTTCTTTGCCAAGCTGTGACAGCATGGAGTAGACGTGACTGCTGCCTGTCTGAATACTTTCGTTCAACTGTTCAGCCAGTGGATTCATTCTTTTCATCCTTCCAAGTCTTTGTGATTCAACTGCCTAACATTATATCACCTTGACATGCCCCCGTCACGGAAATTACGCAATATGACAGTTATATCACTTTACCGCGTTGTTGCAGAGGGTTTTCGGGTGGGTTATCGTTGTATTCGACCTTGGAGTAATCCTCAAGAAATGAAACTTATTGTTGATGAAATGGACAGTATTTCCGCATCATTTCAGCAGTTTCGGCATCTCTTCCTTCATTGCGCTGTTCCAGTTCACCACGGATATGATCCAGGCGTTCAATAGACCAATTTTGTCCAAATTTAAACTTGGCGCTGATCCGTTCCGGGCTAATTCGGACTACGGCTACAGCTTTGAGGTTTCCTGTGTAACGCGAGTCAGTAGCGTCAATGGGTACATATCCGCCTTGCGGCTGGAGTTTTTCCATAAATCGTTGCAGTACCTTACCTTTGATGTCCAGATCTTTAACCGGTTCAGCCTGACCAAAGGCCATGACACTTTTGAAGAAAGAAGTTGCCGGACAAGCCAGCTCAGGATCACTGAAATAGGATGGAATCAGGGAGAACTCTTCAGCTACTGTGAAACTGACCGACGAATCCTGTTTGATCTGTTTCATCTTCTCGCCAGCCAGACTGCCGTGAAAATAAAAGCAACCGTCCATATATACGAAGTTCAGCGGTGTAACCCGTGGTTGTCCGTCCGGACTGACCGTTCCCAGAAACCCGAAGGAGCACTGATCCAGAAATGCGGTGATTTCCTGTTCTTCATCTACTGTGAATTCTTTCCGTCTCATGTGTATTCCCCCATCATTGAATGTATAATAGAACGCCATATCTTATGGATAACAATAGTTCATACATTGACAATGAAATAGATCCAATTTACATTCACTTTAGTAGGCCAATTAGTCGGGAATCACAGATGAAGACAAATGAAGAGAGGTGCATGATGGAATTGTGGCTGCCCATGGATACCTATGAACTTCAGCATCGATACAAGTATGAGGCACTGTACCATGCGTTACGTGATGCCATTCATGCAGGCACATTGGTGGGGGGGACGCGGCTTCCTTCCACCCGTGAGTTGGCAAAACAATATGAGATGTCACGTGGTTCGGTAGCTCAGGTATACGACATGCTGCTTGCGGATGGTTATGTCCATGCACATCGGGGAAGAGGTACATTTGTCACCGAAACATTATCCACTCAGGAAAATGAAAAACAGGAAGCCGTTCTCAAGTTGTCTCCCTGGGGCGAACGAGTACAGAGGTTGAATACGCAACATGAAATCCTGCGGACTCAGATGTCTTCACCGAAGGCGTCCGTCATTAATTTTCAAATGCAGCGCATGCCTGCAGAACATTTCCCGTTAGGGGAGTGGAAGAGTGCACTCGCTGCGGTTCATCGCAGTGGTTGGCGAGAATCAAGCGGTGTAGCCGGTGATCCGGAGCTGCGTGAGGCCATCGCCTCCCATCTCAGATGGACACGTGGTATTCAGGCTGAACCATCTCAGATTGTATTGTTCAGCGGTTCAATGCAAGGCATCACCCTTCTATCCCAGCTGTTGATCGCAGAGGGGGCAGCAGTTGTATTAGAGAATCCGGGGTATCCGGGCATTGCTCATGCCGTCAAGTCCTGTGGTGGGCATATCATCCCGGCAGAGATGGATGCCGCAGGCATTATTCCTCAGCCTTGGGAGGCACAGACGTTATTTGTCACCCCTACCCGGCAGTTTCCAACAGGGGCCGTGCTGGGATTGGACAGAAGACGTGCCTTGCTTGCGTGGGCCTCAAAGCGGAATGCGGTCATCATTGAAGATGATTACGACAGTGAATTCCGATGGGGTGGAAGACCAATTGAACCCCTCAAAGTGCTTGATCGTGAACAGCGCGTCATCTACGTTGGTTCATTCTCACAAACGATGGTTGCTTCGTTTCGACTTGGCTACGCCGTCCTGCCACCTGGTCTGGTAGAACCTCTGCTTGCCGCCAAGGCGTTGTATGAACCGGTACCTCCGGCACTGCTGGAGCAGCGCGCACTGGCAAAGTTTATGACCAGAGGAGGTTACCTGAGACACTTACGGCGGTTAACCCGGTTATATGGGGAACGGCATGATTTTTTTGTCAGAGAGATGGAACTACAGTGGCCGGAAGCATTCACGATGCAGCTTGGTGATGCAGGACTGCATATCTACGCTACCTGGAATGGCGATGTGGACAGTTATCAGCGATTTAAAAAGCTTGCTCAGGAGGATGGCATATTGTTCCGTGATGCAGAGCGATATCGGCTGACTTCAGATCATCCGGCGGCCTGTTTTGCTTTTGCACATCTGGAGAAAGAAGAGATGACAGAGGGAATCCGGCGAATGCGGCTAGCCTGGGAGAAGTGCACATTTTCGTTTCGGTGAATTCCGCTGTATAATGGGATAAGACATTCCGCTCCTGTAGGGGCAGAGATTATATATGAGCAAGTTGTATTTAATCATGCAAGATACTGAAATACATATGGCCTGGATTGAAGAAGTGAGATTCAGATCAGAATGATGCCATATGCAGAGAGATTAACTATCAAGGGGGAGTGGCGACATGCTGCAGGCATCGCCGTCATCATTTGTTATTTTGCCCGCTGTCGCCAAAATTGTCTGTGAACCGGGCTGGAAGTGGCAGAAACGGGAAAAACCGATGCAAAACTATGATTTATTTTATGTATGGAGTGGTGAAGGAACGCTTGTACTGAATGACCAGTCGTATGAAGTTGGCAAGGGTAGTTGTTTTTTGTTCAGGCCAGGAGATCATCCTACTGCAACACATAATAAGCAAAAACCGTTGGTACTTACGTATATTCACTTTGATGTGGACGTGCCTGTTGCTGACGTTCCCCAGTCCTATCGCGAGGTACAGGAAACGGTAGAGTTTGAGCACTTGCTGGCACGTTATGTAAGACTGTTCTTATCGGATGTGTACGGACGTGATGAAGAGAGCCGATTGATTCTGAAACAATTGATGATTCATTTGCTGCGCGCCGATACGGAAGAACCTGTGGAGAAAAAGGTAAGCAACCAATTGTCCGATGTCATCCAGGAGGTCGCCAATTATGTGCGTCAGCATCCGGGAATTACGCATCGGGTGGAAGATCTGGCTGCGCGGGCTGGCTTATCGCCCCGATACTTCTCGATTAAGTTCAAGGAACTGGTGGGATCATCGGTGCAATCTTATATTATCCGCATGCGTATTGAACGGGCGGAACATCTGCTGGTGCATACCGGCATGAATGTGACCGAAGTGGCGGATGCTCTGGGCTACCGGGATATTTTCTTCTTCAGTCGTCAGTTCAAGCAGTATACCGGCAAAAGCCCGTCCGAGATTCGTTAAAATTCTGATGAGAAAAACAGGAAACCGTTTCAAGTCTGGAATGCAAGGGTAATTATCTAGCATTCCAGATGACCAAAAGGGGGAACTTGTGATGAACGGAAAACGTCGGGTCCGCAACCGGGGATGCTCTACGAAGGGATGCAATATTTTCCGGAACCGTCTGCGTCGCTTCAAACCGGCAGAGGACTTGCAAGATGTGTGGTTTTGAGGAGAACTCAGCAGACCAATAACGACGGAGCGAAGCTTCGTATTGCATGTATATATGGATGAATATGAATTCATAAAGAGGATGGCGCAATACCTGGTTACAGGTGCTGCGCCATCCTCTTTATTTGCGTATGGACTCATTAGTTCTTCGGTTTCAAACGACCAAGCAATGCACCCATTTTGACCGAATCGCCTGGCTGTAAGCCCGGGTTTGGTTCGAATGTGCCACTCTGCGTCAGCAGAACAACGGTGGAACCGAATTCAAAATAGGCCAGATCATCGCCTTGTGCCCAGGTACTTGTGTCCGTATCAGCATATTGTATGCTACTCACGTTCATCGCACCTACTTTGACAACCGCCACTTCACCATAATCATGTGCGATATACGTAATGAGTCGTTCGTTTCGACTAAGCACGGATCTCATATGGGTCAGGCCAAAGTCATTCACGGGATAAACTTTGCCCTTGATGTGTTCGCTCTCTATTTTGCGGCCGCTGACAGGTGCATGAATGCGGTGATAGTCGCGAGGGCTGAGATAGAGGACGAACCCGTACCCGTGCTTGTACTTCTCCAGATGGGGAGAATGGTTTAATAATTCAGCAAGTGTATAATTTTGTCCCTTAACATTCAGGAGTGTCCCTGCAGATATTGGACCGGCTGCCGTAATCTTGGCATCTACCGGGCTGATCAGTGCATGCTCTGAAAGTTCCAACGGGCGCATGCCCGGCTTTAATTTGCGGGTAAAGAAATCGTTCAGTGAACGGTATTCCTTCCAGTCTTTCTCGGCCTCCTGAACAGGGATGTCGTAGGTCCGGACAAAATAAGGGATAAATGCCTTACTTCCCCGGCTTTTGGAGAAGGCTCCCACAGTCCGGGAGATCCATTTGCGCGAAGAAAGCTCGGTCATTAATCGCAACAGCGTTTTTGCCATGAATATCCCCCTTAGGGTTAATGCGAACTTCAAGGCCGGCAAGACCGGCCGTTCTGCATAATATTGACACAGAATGCACACGAAATCAATATAGTCTCCTATCGTATGTCTGCGGTTGTCTCGGAATTCTTGAATTCTGTTCCAGCAGCAGACGCCCATAAGCCATCGGTTTGCTGTACGTTGCCTTCCAGTGTTCCGACATTCCCGCCTTGCGAAAACCGTAACGCTGATCCCGTCCATTGCATTCAATAAAATAGATCTGGCCGCTGCGCGTTATCCCGAGATCAAGACCCAGATCAGCCAGATGTGGAAGACTGGCCGCCAGGTTTTGGGCAATTCGAAGGGCAACGAGTCCGATTCTGTATTCCAGTCGAGCCAGGTCGAAGCCAGATTCCCCTAATCCAAGGGCCTCTGCGAGCTTCATGACTTTACCGCCCTGGGCGATATTGCTGACAAACGTATGGGCAGGAGCCGCTTTGGCAAACATGCCTGTTATTCCCCAGAGACCATCGCTGCCACGTTGTACAGATACCCGCAAATCTACCGGCCTGCCCTCATAACGTACCAGTGGGATACGCTCTTCAATGAGGTAGGCATGGCGAAAGATCCGCCTTAGGGTGGCGGAAGGAAGCTGTCCTTTGCTCAATCGGAAGGTAGCCCACCCTTTGCGTGCCGCCTTCGTCTCACAAGTTAGTTTCCACTGTCCATCTCGCTCAAAGACTCGCATAATCCCATGACCAATGCTACCGCTACATGGTTTGATGACGAGGTCATCATGTTGTTCCATCATATAGGCCAGAGACTCTGGCGTAGCTTTAACTGCATGGGGCAAGTGTTGGCGCAAGGCGAGGTCCTGATGAAGCATGTCATGAATGTGATCTTTACGGTACCGGTTGCGAACGTTGAATACCTGGATACCCTGCAACATCAGCTTGGTAATCTGATGCTGTTCCGTCCGGCGAAGCTGGAGTGAGCGGTTATGAATGACGGAGGGCAGTGGCATGCGCTCGCGAACATATCTGCCTTCTTTTTTTACATAGGCAAGACATGTTTTTTGATCCGAATCGATATCTTCCAGCCTCAAAAAGCAGGGGGTTAATCCATAACTGGCCGCTGCCTGTTCATAATTCGCGAGTGATTCCTGACCGGTCCTTCCGGCCGGTATCCCCCGGTACATGCGTGAATCGAACATAATGCCGATCGTTTCTTGGAGCATGACCGTTCCTCCTTCGATGTTATCGCGACCATGGATCGTCCATTCATGGAATGCCGGCCTGTCACCGCATGGCTCAGACATCGCGATAACGCAGACCGGTGTGTAAGATGCATCGCCAAGCACTAGTGCTTGCTCAGGGCGTGTCTAAAACTCTGAAGGAAGCAGGTTTTGCCGAATTTTTGTTCCAAGCAAGGAAGTTTTCCGCAGGCGTGCCGGGGCACGTCTAGGGAAAGTGACACAGCAGGGGGCGAAAAGACGGTGAAAGATGCACTTCAGCGAGTTTTCAGACACGACCTAGATATAATATCCTATGACATGACTGGGACGGGGGCGTGGACAGCCGCCTTTCCTCTGCAGCCCTGACACGCCTATTTCCACGAAGATCATCGAACCTTCCTGTCTTGACGCCTGTACATTCTGCTCTGGAATCCGCAAAAGTCATAAATGAAGTGGCAGATGCCCATATGGAAGCATATGATGCCGGAGACGAACGTTAGAGGAAGGAGCAAGCTGCATGAGTAAAAATGGCAAAAAGAAGGTTCCGACGCCGAAACTGCGGCATGTGAGCCCGAAATACAAGGAATTGGAACTGACTGATCGCCGGGCAGACAAGATGAACTCAGGTTTCACTGTGAATAGGGAAGAACGCTTGAATACGAATAAAAGGGATTCGAGAGCTGTTCAGGAGTCGGAAGAATTCCTATTCGACTCAATGGAGCTACCTTCTTCAACAAATGAGCTGGAAGAGTTGGAGATCGAAGCCGAAATCAAGCCGGAACCCGTAGAGTCTGATAGCAAGGAAATCGAGACAGAAGATAGCTCGGATAAGCAGATTCAGGTTAGCAGTGTGGCTCCGCTTGTTATGGAAGAAGAGGTGGGTATCATCAAGCAAGAAACAACAAACAAGGACCGGCTGCAGATCCTGAACCAGAACCAGATGCCGGGTCATACCGGACATTACATCTACACGGACGACTTGAGTGAATTTGCTGTTACGGAGAGCAAATTGGCTCCTTTCTCTGTAGATGCCTCCAAGCTGAAACCGGATGCGGTCGGCAGTGAAGCATTGCAGGATTATGCGGTGACCAGCATTCACATTGCAGACGGGGCCATTGTTTCAGCAAAACTTGCGGAAGCGTCTGTATCTGAGGAGCACCTGATTGACGGTTCTGTGTCTGGTCACAAAATACGAAATGCTTCTATTGCAGGCGAGAAAATCAGAGATGGCAGTATTACTTCTCAGAAGCTTGGCAACCAGGCCATCGATTCGGCCAAAATTGCCGACGGTTCTATCAGCACAAGACATCTCAGCCGCATGCTGGTAACGGAAGAATTAATCAAGAATCATGCCGTAACTGGAGACAAGATCGCGATTAGCGGGGTGGATACAAGGCATCTCACGGGAGGAGCTGTGAATACCTCCAAACTGGCTGACGATGCAGTGACTACAACCAAAATTCGGGAAGCTGCTGTCACAGGCAGCAAAATCGAAGAACACTCCATCGAGTCTCACCATATTCAGGCAGGTGCTGTTAAACAGACACATCTGGCAGAAGGGTCTGTCGGTCGTTCACAACTATTAAATGGCAGTATTGGAAGTGACCAGATAGAGGATGGATCCATACAAACAAGACATTTAGCTGAGGGTTCACTAACTGGAAGACATCTGCTGGACGGTTCAATCGGATCAAGTCAGATTCGAGCTCATTCCGTTGGCAAGGAGCAGATTGGTAATGGAGAAGTGGGCAGTGAGCATTTGACAGAAGGTGCAGTAACCAGTAGCAAACTGGCAGACCAGTCTGTCGGAACAGCAAAATTGCTGGAGCAGTCCATTACGGCATCCAAGATCTCTGATCAGAGCGTCATTTCTTCCAAAATTGCGGATGAAGCCGTACAGGGTAAACATCTTGCCAAAGGGTCCATTCGAGCGGAACACATTGCAAATCGGGGAATTACGCCGGTACATGTGGACAATTCCGCAATTCACTCTATTCACATTGCAAGTGGAAGCATCGAGGCAGCTCATCTATCTGCCGGAAGTGTGTCCGGAGACGCTCTTGCAGACGACGTGGTGTGTGAGCGGCATCTTGCAGAGTCGGCCGTGGGTACGTATGAATTGCAGGATGCTGCCGTTACAGACGTTAAACTCGCGGATGGAAGTGTGACAACAGAAAAGCTTGGAACGGCATCGGTGAGTAGCAGAGCGCTTGCCCCGGGAAGTGTTATATCCTCGCATCTTGCGAGTGGTGGAGTCACAGGGACACATCTGGCTCCAGGCAGCGTGGGTTCCGAGGCCCTGAGACCTTATGCAGTGAAATCGGAACATTTGACAGAACATGCCGTAGGTGTACCTCATCTTCAGCCGGGTAGTGTTGAAACGGATGCGATTGCACGGGCCGCGGTCACCACAGACAAATTGGCTATTGATAGTGTAACTTCAGCCCAGCTGGCTGGCGGGTCCATTTTTCCGCCTCATCTAACAGATCATGCGGTTACCTCCCCCAAGCTTTCACCAGAGAGTGTTGCAACAGATAAACTGGCGGATTTTGCTGTCACATCAGCTAAACTGGCAGACGGCAGCGTGACTTCTTCCAAGATTATGGCAGAGAGTATTAACGCCAAACATATTCCAGCAGGAACCATTCGCGGATATCACCTGAAGCAGCATGTCGTTTCCCTGGAACATTTGTCGGAAGAAATACGCTCGCCCGAGTTATTCGCTGATGGCAGTATTACCGGCAACAAACTTCGGCATGGCTCCATAAGTGCGGACCATTTGACAGCAGACTCGGTATCCGGAACAGAACTGCAACAGTCTGCTGTAGGTAGCGAGCACTTGCAGCCATCCGTTGTACAATCCGTCCATCTGGCTGAAGGCAGCGTGAAATCTGACCATTTGGGGACTCAAGTAGTGAGCTCACAGCATCTGAAGCCAGACATCATTCATGAGGAGCATATTGCTGAACAGGTGGTAACATCGCATCACTTGGCACCCGGATCTGTCGAAACAGACCATCTGGCACCTTTATCCATTACAGCGGCCCACCTTCAGCCAGGTTTGATCAGTGGTTTGCATCTTCAGGCAGAGTCGACAAGTGCTGTTCACCTACAGCAAGGAGCTGTGCATTCCCGTCATATTCAAGATGGTGAAATTCTTCCTCATCATATCCATGAACGCAGCATCGGAACATCTCATCTGGAAGAAGAAGCGGTAAGTACGATTATTTTGCAGGATGAATCTGTAACACGCTCCAAACTAGCAACGGGTAGTGTGGATGGCAGCAAATTAGCCGCAGAAAGCGTATCGGCTACTCACCTTGCCAATGAAAGTGTGCAAACCCGTCATATCCAAGAAGGCGCAATCATTGCTGATCATATTCAAGAGTGCAGTATTGGCTCAGTTCATCTGGATGAGCAGTCTGTAAGTGCAGTTCATTTGCAAAATGGATCTGTAACAAGTGCCAAACTGGCGGATGGCAGTATCAACGGCAGCAAATTGCTTGAAGGAACCGTATCGGGGGTTCATATTGCGTCCGAAAGTGTGCAAACCGGGCATATTCAGGCAGGGGCCATTCATGCTGACCATATTCAGGAGCGGAGCATCGGCACAACCCATCTGGAGGAGGAAGCAGTAAGTGCGATTCACCTGCAAAATGGGTCTGTCATCAGTACCAAACTGGCCGACGGCAGTGTAACGGGCAGCAAGTTGATCGAAGATGCGGTGTCGGGAATCCATATCGCATCGGAAAGTGTGCAATCCCGCCATATTCAGGAAGGAGCAATCTTTGCTGACCATATTCAGGAGCACAGCATTGGCATGCTTCACTTGGAACAGGAAGCAGTAAGTGCCATTCATCTGCAAAATGGATCTGTAACAAGTACCAAGTTGGCCGACGGCAGTGTAACCGGCAGCAAGTTGCTCGAAGGAGCAGTATCAGATATCCACATTGCAGACGATAGTGTGCAATCCAGTAAGATTCAGGCAGGAGCCATCCATGCTGATCATATTCAAGAGCGGAGCATCGGCACAGCACATTTGGAAGAGGAGTCTGTAAGTGCCATTCATTTGCAAAATGGATCTGTAACGAGTGCCAAACTGGCGGATGGTAGTATAACTGGCAGCAAGTTACTCGAAGGTACGGTATCCGGGATTCATATCGCATCGGAAAGTGTGCAATCCGGGCATATTCAGGCAGGAGCTATTCATGCTGGTCATATTCAGGAGCGAAGCATAGGCACAGCCCATCTGGAAGAGGAAGCCGTAAGTGCGGTTCATCTGCAAAATGGGTCCGTAACAAGTGCCAAATTGGCTGACAGTAGCATTAGTGGCAGCAAATTGCTCGAAGATACTGTATTGGGGAGCCATATCGCGTCGGAAAGTGTGCAAACTCGCCATATCCAGGCAGGAGCGATCCTTGCTGATCATATTCAGGAGCACAGCATTGGTACGTTCCATCTGGAAGAGGAAGCAATAAGTGCGGTTCATCTGCAAAATGAATCTGTAACGAGTGCCAAACTGGCGGATGGCAGTGTGAGCAGCGACAAACTGCTTGAAGATGCGGTGTCGGATGTCCATATTGCCAATGGAAGTGTGCAATCGCGTCATATCCAAGAGAAAGCTATTCATGCTGACCATATTCAAGAGCGTAGCATTGGAATCTCCCACCTCAAAGCGGAATCGGTAAGTTCGATTCATCTGCACAATGGTTCCATAACAAGTGCCAAAATGGCTGACGGCAGTGTGAACGGTAATAAATTGCTTGAAGGTGCGGTATCGGCTATTCACATAGCCGACAAAAGTGTGCAAACACGTCATATCCAGGATGGAACCATTCATGCTGATCATATTCAAGAACGCAGTATTCGCACAACTCATCTGGAAGAGGAAGCAGTAAGCGGGGTTCATCTGCAAAATGGGTCTGTCACCAGTGCCAAATTGGCCGATGGCAGCGTGAACGGCAGCAAACTGAGTGAGCAGAGTATTACCTCTAATCATTTGAATGCGGGGATTGTAGGTCCAGCGCATCTGAGCGAAGAGATATGGAATGCGATTCGTCAGTTCAGTGGAGAAACGCTGGAGCAACTGGCAGCTATCAAAAGACAAGAGGGATTGCTTCAACCAGAAAATGAAGGTGTACAGCAATCACAGCAGGTAATCGTCGAGGCAATACCGAGTGCTGGTCTGGAGCAACAACAAGAGCTGATATCCGAAACAGATCAGCTTGGCGAACTACCGGCAGCTTTGTTCACGACAGAGCCGGCAGAACAGGCTCAGCAACCACAGCTTGAACAGTCACAGGAGATCGCTGGAACTACGGAGTTTATGTTAAGTGAACAATCGATTAAACAGGAGCATCTGTGTGATGATGCCGTGGGCAGCAACCAGTTGCAATCGGGGGCAGTTCAAGCCAAACATCTGGCCTTCCAGCCCGTTCGCAGCGTAAGCAAACAACCGGTTGTACAACAATTCGGAATGGAAGCTTTTGTACTGCCAGAGAGTGAAGTATGCACAGAGGTAACTGTTGTTTTTGAAGAATCATTTGCTTCAGAACATTATGTGATTGTGGGCATGAGTAATGATCGGGGATTCCAGATTTCCTTGCTCTCGCAGAGTGAGGATGAAGCGGTACTTGAAGTGTCACGTACAGCAGATTGCAAGCATACGTACGGATTGTTGTCATGGATTGCTGCGGGACCTTCGCAAGGGTAGTGCAGGATTGTATCAGAAATACACAAATGACAAAAGCGGTGTCCAGAGTTGTCCGGGACACCGCTTTTGATTGATATCAGCTTAATCCGTTCGGACGGTGAGGGGTGTCTGAACGTTTTTTTACCATTATGATGAGTACATTATAAGTTCAATTACAATAAAAATTAGATTTTACAGGCCTACAGCTTGATATGCTTTGGTAATAGCAGTAGCTTCAGCGGAAGTTGCTCCGTACAGATCTTTGGCTGCTTGAATGGTAGCTGTTTTGGCAGCGGCAAATTTGGACGTTGGTGTCAGGTAGTTCACCAGTGTGCTGTAGAAAATCTGGATCGCTTTATCCCGGCCGATTCCGGTAACAGTCACACCATTATGTGTTCCGCCTTGAGCAGCAAGGAAATAGGCTTTATTGATGATACCACTGTTGATATGGACACCGCCGTTGTCCTGTGAGCCTGTGTAGCGATCGCTGTATTTGTCAGGTTGACCATACAATGTAGGGTTGGAGAGGGAGCGCAGCGCATCTCCTGGAGTGTTAGGTGTGTAGATATCATCACCGAGCAGCCAGTTTTTGCTTTGGATCGTATTACCGAAAATATCGGCAAAGGCTTCATTGAGTGCACCTGGTTCATTGCGATATTCCAGATTGGCTGTATATTCAATAACACCATGCGTCAATTCATGACCCACAACATCCAGATCACCAGACAGGGATCGGAACATCGTTCCATCTCCGTCACCAAAGACAATCTGTGCCCCGTTCCAGAAGGCGTTATTGTAATTGGAGCCGTAGTGCACGGTTGATCTGATCAACAATCCGTTACCATTAATACCGTTACGGTTGAATTTGTTTTTGTAGAAATCATACGTAGCAGCGGCATGAGCATGAGCATCTACACCTGCACGATCGGTCCATACATTATCCGAATCTGTAAGCAAGCTACCAGGCAGTGAGGAGCCATTGTTTGCCGTATACGTTTGGATGCCATTGCCACGAGTGGTGTCTTTCAGTTGGAAGGTGCTGCCGGATTGGGTGGTTGTCAGGGTTTTGGTATCACCGAGTACACCTGTACCTGTTCCAGTAGCGAAGTTAATGAGGTCAAACTGGGATACGATACTGCCATCCACTGCGTTAATGAAATATTTGGTCCGTAGAGGGGCAGGTTCCAGTACGTTTACTTCCGTAATGTAAACCAGATATGTCTGACCATCTTCTTCATGATGATAGATGTTCAATTCAGCTTGAGGCGTGATTTCCGCGGCACCAAGCTCTCCAATCCGGGAGGTTGCTTCTTCGGTTGCAATCTGGATCGCGTCTTCTCCGCTGATCTCGGCTACACCATCATTCGGAATGGCCTGCTCTTCAATCGGTGGAAGATCGCCAAGTGCGGAGCTCACGGCTCCGGTTTTGTCCAGGTGGACCGTCTGTTCTGCACCATAAACCGGGATACCTTTAATATACTGTTTCAGGCGGAAGTGTCTTACGCCAGATGTATCTGTGTTTCTTTTGACAATTTTGAGCTGGGATTTCACATCGGAATTCAGAAATTGTTCCTGCTGTCCAAGATAATTAAAGATAGTGTCATCTGTTCCACTGTTCAATGGAATACCCCCCTCAGAGGCATAAGGGGCCTGAAGTGGAATGGATTGATCAGACACTGGAGCTGCAGTAGCAGAGGATACGGAAGCGAGCAAAAGAGCTCCTCCAAGAATTGTTGGCATAACTTTGGCGAATTTCATAGTAAACTCTCCCATTCTTAAACTTATTTTTTTGGTTGGAAAATGTTCATGCCAGTCTCGGTTGGAATTCCGTCTGCAACTTGGGCAGCGCGGAGCGTGGGGCTAGACCTGAAGCGTGGAATGAGACAAGAAACGATTGGAACAAAATCGGCTTGGCCTTAGCTCGGGAAGTGTTAAGCACGACACCAAACAAAAAGGATAACCGTTTATTCAGTTCAACTCGAAGGTTGAATCGTCTATTGTGTTCCTCTTTCAGAAAGCCGGGGGTTGTCCAATTGCGCAGGTAGAAGATACGTTCACGGAAAACTGGGGTGTTCAATCCGGGTTTGCGTAAATGACAAAGGCAGTGTGTTCTGAACGGCATCACTCCTCTCAAGAGTAGAATGTATCTGCTTAACAAGTTCTGTGAATGAGGTCATAATCTAATCAACCTAAGGTCAATAAATTGATTTAAAAAATATAGGGGAACTTATGTTCACCACAAGGTTATTTTTGTAAATAAAACTGCTTGGAACGTATATTATCACAATGTAAAACTTTGGAAAAGATACAATTTTAGATTTTTGTTAAATTTGTGTCTGAAGTAGGGGAGAGGTAGCGTTTTTCACATAATTTGACGTATTTTGTCTAAAAACAAGGCCTGTACCCTCGTGTTCACAGGGAGAACCTGCTTAGTGCAAGGACAAACGCCGTTTCCACTGCTCCACGAATACATAGAATAACGTGTACTCCCTTGGCATGCCGATGATCGAATGCGGGAGGTGAAACTGTTGCGCAAAACCCGTACCACAGCACGTTATGCAACCCGAACCAATGTGACACGAAGAAAAACAGTGCTGAAGAAACGAAGATGGAAGTCTGGACACAAAAAGGGTACAAAGGCCTATACGTTCGTTATTCCATCCAAACAGCTGATGTCACAGGCTAAGGATGGAGGAGAGAATGGAGCGGAAAATGGCATGAGTGATGCTCCTTCACACAGAGATGTTTCTCAGGGACCGATGCTCTCGGTCATTATCCCTGCTATGAATGAGGAGAAAAGGATTGGTGCAGTTGTCCGTGAAGCGCTGCGGATATGCCGTGATGCTGAAGTGCTTGTCGTTGTGAATGGTTCAACAGACGGTACGGCAAACGCAGCCAAACGGGCTGGAGCACGAGTGCTCACGTATGCCGAAGCACTGGGGCATGATGGAGGACGAAAAGTAGGCGCAGCGGAGGCGCGCGGTCAGGTATTGTTATTTACTGATGCAGATATCGCAATTCCCGCAGAGCACCTTGCACCTTACGTGAAGGCTGTGCTGAAGGGAACGGATGTGGCGCTTAACGACTACCATGGGCCGGTCACTCATCATCCCGTTCATCCGGTAGTGGAGGCCAAACACATGTTGAACAGCATACTCGCAAGATCCGATCTCCGGGGGGCATCCATGACAGCAATTCCACATGCAATAAGCCGAAAAGGGCTTGAGGTCATGGGGATATCCTCACTGGAAGTTCCGCCACTCGCACAAGCGAAGGCAGTGATCGGAGGACTTCGGGTACGCGCTGTTCATCACGTACCTGTGGGTAGAATGAATGCAGTACGAATCAAGAAGCGAAGAGGACCTGATCCGCTCAGTCAAGTGGTACTGAATGATCATATGGCAGCGATTAAGTGGATTACGGATACGCTCGGTCCCCGCGGAGGTTATACCGATCTGCAACGTGTTCGCAACCTGGCGAGGTAAGCATGTCGCATCGGATGATGCAACATGCTGGAGGTGAGGAAATGAAGGGACGTTCAGGGGTTGTCCGCCGCAGGCGGACAACAAGTAGACAAACGACAGCAGGAAGAACAGTAATGAACAAGCGTCATAGGAACAAGAAACATGTAGATATTCAAAAAAAAAGAAGAAGCCGAGCAAAGTCTGGCCCAGTAAATCTGCACTTGATGTGGAAAGCGGGGCAAGTTGCAGGAAGCGAGGCAAAGGCGAACAACACAGTATCAGAAGAACATGCACGTCTCGTATGGAATGCACACGCGGCAAACGTTGCGGAGCTAAGCAACTTCGAGCTAGCTCTGAAGGCAGGTAAGGCATTTATGCAGGGTTATGCTCAGGCCTCGGGACATTCATTCCAGATCGTGCCGCTACCTCTTCGTCATTCGGCTGTTGCCGTTGTCTGTGCCTGTAATGAGGAACACACACTGGGGCAGGTGTTATTGCAACTAAAGCGGCTGCCTCTGACGGATATTATTGTGGTACTGAATGGAACGACAGATGACAGTTTGAAGCAGGTGCTAAGGCAGCCGGGACTTACAGTAATCTATGAACCGGATCGGGCAGGACATGATGTGGGCCGGGCACTTGGAGCCAATATGACGGATGCGGAGACGGTACTTTTTGTGGATGGAGATATGGTCGTCTCGGCTGAACAGCTTGCACCCTTTCTGTTCGCGGTTGATCGGGGACAGGATGTGGCGTTGAATAATCTGACGTCTTTGCTGCCTGCGTTTGCAGGGCAGGATGAGGTAAGCCGGATCAAAGCATATCTGAACCGAACATTAGGCAGGGCAGATCTTGGTTCCAATTCCATGACAGCCGTGCCTCATGCATTATCTCGTCGTATGATTCAGACCGTGAAGCCAGCATCACTGGCCGTTCCACCTAAGGCACAAAGTCTAGCTATTCAGCATGGAATGAACGTCTCGGCACCAAGTCAGGTGGATGTTATTCGTTCCAATCGGTTGCGTCCTGGTAACACGGGAAGTGGGAATGATGTCGCCAAATTGATCATCGGAGATCATCTGGAGGCACTGGCTACATTGCTGGGTACAGGTTGGAATCCAGCCCAGGCACATACACTCTCCCGTGTAGAAGTCGCTTACAGGAGGAACGCCTAATGACACTGACGAGTATGATTATCCCAACATACAATGGTCTGGATCTGATCAGGCCCTGCATCGATGCCATACGGCAATACTCGGGCGATCCTGCGTCATATGAAATTATCGTGGTAGATAACGGTTCGACGGATGGAACGGCTGAATATTGTGCGCTGGAGCGAATTCGATTTGTAAGGTTCCCGGACAATCGGGGGTTTCCGGCAGCGTGTAACGCTGGACTTCGTGCAGCTTGCGGGGATGAGTTGTTGCTGTTGAACAATGATGTTACGGTCACGCCCCGTTGGCTGGAGAACCTGCGAACGGCTCTGTACAGTGACGCAAGTATTGGGATCACGGGTCCTGTTACGAATTATGCAAGCGGCATCCAGCAGATTGAACTGGCGTTTCGGGATATGGAACATTTTCAGGAGTTGGCCAATTCCAATAATATTGCGGATTCTTCAAGGTGGAGGGAAGTACGCCGGATCGTCGGTCTGTGCATGCTGATGAAACGAGATGTCGTGGAATCGGTTGGACTGCTTGACGAGGCATATTCTCCGGGACACTATGAGGATGACGATTATTGTTATAGAGCAAGATTGCAGGGATATCGCCTGCTGGTATGTGGAGATGTTCTCGTGCATCATCAGGGAAGTGCCAGCTTCCAGAAGACAGATCCGGTAGCGTGGAAACAGCTGCTTGAGCGTAATCGTTCGATTTTTATGAACAAATGGCATGTCGATCCGCTTGAATATATGGACATATCCGATGAAGGAGGGAACGTGGAATGAAAGGTGTAATTCTTGCCGGCGGAACAGGAACTAGACTGTATCCGCTGACCCGGCTCATTAACAAACATCTGCTTCCAGTCGGTAAACATCCGATGATTATGTATGGCATCGACAGGCTCCGCCAGGCAGGCATTGATGAACTATTGATTGTGATCAACAAACATTCCGCCGGGTTATATACAGAGTATCTTGGTGGCGGAGCAGATCATGGGGTCAAGTTGACTTATCGCATTCAGGAAAAGGCAGGCGGGATTGCGGAAGCCTTGGATCTGGCGACCACTTTTATCCTTCCTGGCGAAAAATTCGTTGTGCTTCTCGGTGATAATCTCTTCAGCGATGATCTGAAGCCTTATGTGGACCGTTACATGCAGCAACCTGCTGGTACAGCGCGAGTTCTGCTCAAAGAGGTGGATGATGCACGACGTTACGGGGTGCCTGTTTTTGATCCAAAGCATCCAGAGCAAATCTCGTACATTGAGGAGAAGCCAAGCCAGCCGAAAACCTCTTATTGTGTGACGGGCATATACATGTATGACGATCATGTATTTAACCTGATTCGCAACATTGCGCCGTCTGCGCGTGGAGAACTTGAAATTACGGATGTGAATAATCACTACGCGTCTGCTGGCGGACTGGAATACGACATTTTGCAGAAATACTGGAGTGATGCAGGTACATTTGAATCGCTCCAGGAAGCAGCTGTCCGTATGAAAGGACAATTGCCCTAAAATATATGCGACTGATGCTGCCGCTGTGCGGTGCCCCATGGGAGCAGAACACTCTGCGCCGGAGCTGGAAGGATGCTCCGGCGCTTTGCGCAGCGACAATCCTCGTGCATGCCAAAGGAGGGAATGGCGTGAGAGTAGTGACACGCACCGGGGCCGCTAGGGTCTCCGTGTCGGGTAAACCCCGGGGCATCCACCCGGCCGTATTTATGGGCAGTGGCACTCCGGCATCAGCAGATACAGGGTCTGCTGGAGTCAGAGGTGTGAAGTCAGGGAAACGTAGTACCCCGACTAAAGCGGGTACATCTGCCGGCGCAGCGCATAAGGTCGGTGCAAGGAAAGCGAGCAGCACAGGCAGTGTTGTTGGCAGAGCAGGCAAAGCTGGCTCTGCGAGTGCGAGCAAAGCGGCAAAAGCCAGCCGCACCGGCAAAGGCAAAGCCGGTCTGCGCCGGGCCACTGCTGGGCGCAGGCCTGCATCAGCGCGGGGCCGGCGTGCCGCTGCCCGCGCCAAGAAGCGCACGGCGATGCGCCGTGCGCCCATGCCAGCACCGCAAGCCAGCACGCCACAGGCGATGCCTGCCAGCGGTGCTGGCCCCGCCCCGCGCCAGGCGACACACCCGAAGGGTGTCGCCCCCGCGGGGCGGGGAGGCGCTGCCGGCGCGAAGGCGGGCAGCGCGAAGGGCTTGCCGCCTCCGCCCGCGGAGCACGCAGTGCAGGCGGAGGCTGTGCCCGGCGGCTACGCCGAGGGCTACCGCGACGGCGTATTCGCCGGCGGGGAGGCGCTGGTGGCGCAGCACATCCCGCCGGATCACATTCTGCCTGCCGTGGCGGCGGCAGATCTGATCGCGGCGGGATTCCGCCAATATGCGCCCAGCCTGGCCCGGCTGTCCAGCCCTCATGAGATGGCTGGACACATCACGGCGGCGCTGGATGCGCAGCGCCCCTTGTCTGTCGTTCGCCTCGGAGATGGCGAACTGCTCACACTGGCAGCCGATACGGTGCTGCCAGGCCACGAAGTACAGGAGCTGGCACCGTTTCTGCCCTATGCAGGGGTGCCCTGCTCAACCCCCGACATCCGCGCGATGCTTGCGGAAGCCATACAGGCTGCCGACTGGGTTGGCGTGCCGATCTCGCGGGCGCCGACATTCCAGGGGTTGTTATTCCCGGTATTACGCCACTTCGGGATCGACTGGTCCCGGCTGAAATTGACCAGTTCCACAATCAATTACAGTCTGCATCAGTCTGGCCTGGTGTTGCCCTTGCTGCAAGGACGGCGGGTTCTGCTCATAGGCAGCCAGGCACCAGAGCTTGCGGCACTGCTGCATAACCGGGGGATTCATGTCACAGGTATCATTGGTTCTGTGGCGGGAGTTATGGATATTCCGAGGGTGATGCAGCAAACCTCAGAACATGCTTTTGATATCGCGTTGGTGGCGGCGGGAATTCCGGCGGTCATTCTGTGTCGGCGAATTGCAGGTGAACTCGGCAAGGTTGCTCTGGACTTTGGACATTTGGCTGACAAACTGGTAACAGGAGAGCTTCAACTCTAGTGGACGTCCGGGGGCTGGTTATGTGCGTGTTAGCCTCACGGACAAGTGGAAATGGAGGGAGCAACATGAGCACACCCGATCAACAGCGCGGGGAAGAACGTCATAGCCGTAGCAACAAGGTTAAGGCTCGAAACGTAGTCCGTCGAAAGGGTCACAGTCATCTGAACATCATTCCAAATATCAGCACTCGCAGTGAGAACAGCCGCAGTGAAACCAGCAGGAATGGCAGCATAAGCAACGAAAAAAAAGCGGCCCGCCGTGCCACACAACACGATGTCTCGCGATCTGACATGGCAGTCCTGCATGCAGTAGGTCGTCGCTCAATACGGAAATCCAGACGTAAAGGCAAAAGCAGGCGCACACCCAAAGGCGCCAGGCTCTACAAACAGGGGTATACCAGAGGATACAACGAAGGTGTCCGCCAGGGACAGAACTCGTTTGGTCTTGTTTTTGAAGGAGTTAGCATCATTATCCCCACGTACAATCAGCGGGAGTATGTGCTGAAATGTGTGTCCAGTATCGAGAAGCATACCCCTGCTCCCTACGAAATCATTGTTGTGGATAATGCCTCAAAGGATGGAACTGCCGAGGCGATGCTCCGCAAAGGCGGCATGGTGAGGGTGGCTGCCCTGGATAAGAACCGGGGGTTTGCTGGAGGTGTCAATCATGGGCTGATGATGGCGAGAGGACGACATATCATCGTGCTGAACAACGATACGCTCGTTACTCCGGGCTGGCTGGATAACATGATGACTTGTCTTGCCAGTGATCCGAAGATTGGTGTGGTGGGTCCGGTGACCAACTATATTGGCGGGGATCAGCAGATTGAGGTTCCGTACCGTGAGGTAGAAGAGATGTGGTCTTTTGCCGCCACACATAATCGTCCGGATGCAGACAAACATCGAATAACCGATCGACTGGTCGGATTCTGCTGGCTGTTCTCACGGGAGCTGCTGGAACGGGTAGGTTATCTGGACGAAGGGTACACGGTGGGCAATTTCGAAGATGATGACTGGATCATCCGGGTGAAGCTGGCAGGATACCAACTTGCGGTAGCCGGGGATGCTTTTATCCACCACTTTGGAAGTGTCAGTATGAAAGCCTTGGGTGAGCAAGACTTTGCTGTAGTGAATAAGGATAACGAGCAGTTTTATAGCCAAAAGTGGGGAGATCCCCATGCGCTGGTTGCCGAAACCTCCCGCTTGGCTAGACAACAAACCTCTGGTACACCATCCGGTCAACAAGAGGATGGTGACACAAACCCAATGGATCCGCGTCAGCGAATCTCAACGCAGGGCAGCCAAGATCAGACATTACAGTTCAGACACAGTTATGACTTCTACCCGGAAGGTTCGTTCCTGTCCGATGCCAAAGGAGATGTCTATACTTTAAACGGCGGACGGCGGCGGAAGCTGAATATCCCTGTACCGCGTGGAATATCTCCTGTTCAGGTTGCCAAACCGGACCTGCTCGCCATTCCTGCCGGAGAAGCACTGATATCAGCGGGGGACGTGCAAGGATGGCCGAGGGAATCACAACAGGTGCATACGACAGCGGTTCATGGTTCTCACAATGGCTGGGCAGAAGGAAGTATTGTTGCCGCAGTGGATGCACCCGAGATTCGATATCAGATCAGCGGAGACAAGCGGAGACGATTTGTATCGGTCTATGCGGCAGAACGTTGGGGTGTACATTCTGGGCATATTATCAGCGTGTCTGCGGACCAACTGAATGCGATGGAAGAAGGCTGGCCCATTATCGCCCCACCTCAGCTCTTGAACCCCGATCTGTAATGTCAGGCGATCTGTTTATGCGAATCAGCAGCATGATGCGGAATGGAAAATGTAGCGGTACCCTGTGTAATCGCTCTGATTCATTCCGCATCCGAATATTACATATGAGTTGGTAGCTAGACTACTGAAGCAATAGTGATTCATTCCTGTAAAATAAGCCATCTTTAAAATTTATAATTTAATCTTTCTATTTGGTTATAGGTTTATTCTATTAGCAGATCCATTGACGCAGGAAGGGCACGGGAGTACATTTAGAGCCATAATTCTTATTTAACAGATGGGAATTGAGGGTCTAGGTCGTTCATAGTTAATCGCCCAGATCTTGATCTTAAAAACAATCAGGAGGTATGTCGATGTCATCATCAACCAAAAAAGTCGTGCTGTGGAGCAAAACAGGCTGTCATTTCTGCGGGGAAGTGAAAGCATTTTTGACAGAGCGAAACCAGCCTTTTGAGAACATTGAAGTGCAGGGCAATGACGTGCTGCGTGATGTGCTTGAAGCAAAATATGGCATTCGGCATGTACCCGTTATTGAAGTGGGAGGGGACGGCAAGTTTGATGCCTTGCTGGAACCTGATCTGGAGAAGCTGGCTGAACTTCTGGCACGAGCGGACGAAGCGGCAGCAGTCTAACGGGAGTTGATATATACCTTTGGAGCAAGCCGTTCCGGTTGCTGCATGATGCAAGATCGCATTTGTACAGTAGCCGGAACGTTCAATAAGTTATAGCTCTCTTGGGATGTAAATGGTCTTATTTACATCTTCAATGTTCATATAGAAAAAATCTATTAGTCACGCTGTTGACCCTTTTACGGGGCAGTGATAAGATTTGTGAAATTAAAACAAACCAAACTCATAGGAATAGTTAACTTTTAAGTTATTTTGCATACGTAATCAGTTCAGTTGGCCCTTGATCATTCTTTTGAAGATTCTAATCCAAGGAAGGCGGAGTGCATATGACAGCGAAACGCAGTTTGAAATTTGGAGCCATTATTCATGGGGTTGGAGGAAGCAACACCACATGGAGACACCCGGAGGTTCTATCGGATGCCAGCGTTAACTTTGGATTCTACAAACGTCAGGCACTGAAAGCGGAGGAAGGCAAGTTCGATCTGGTCTTTATCGCAGACGGTCTGTATATTACCGAGAAATCCATTCCGCATTTCCTCAATCGCTTCGAACCAATCAGTATCCTCTCCGCTTTGGCTGCCGTTACTTCACATATTGGACTGGTAGGCACCCTCTCGACATCCTATAGTGATCCGTTCACCGTAGCCAGACAGTTCGGTTCCCTCGATCAGATCAGTGATGGCCGTGCAGGCTGGAACGTCGTGACTTCTCCGCTGGAAGGTACAGCGAAGAACTATAGCAAGAGCAGTCACCCTTCGCATCCGGAACGTTATCGCATTGCCGCGGAATATTTACAGGTAACCAAAGGGTTGTGGGACTCTTGGGAAGATGATGCCTTTGTGAGAGACAAAGAGAGCGGTGTATTCTTCGATCCATCCAAGCTGCACACGCTTAATCATGAAGGAGAGTTTTTCTCCGTACAAGGTCCGCTCAATATTGCCCGTTCACGGCAAGGACAGCCGGTGATTTTCCAGGCAGGTTCATCGGAAGATGGCAAAACGCTGGCGGCGCAAGAAGCGGATGCTGTCTTTACCGGACACGATACGATTGAAGATGCACAGGCATTTTATAAGGATGTGAAAACACGAGCGGCTTCCTATGGACGTTCTTCACAGGATATTGTTATTCTGCCAGGCATCAATCCTATTGTTGGACGGACGGAAGAGGAAGCTGAACAGAAATATCAGGAGATCGCAAGTCTGGTTACCATTGATAAAGCGCTGGATTATCTGGGACGTTTCTTCGAACACCATGATTTCTCCCAATATCCGCTGGATGAACCGTTCCCGGAGCTGAATGGCATTGGAAGCAACAGTTTCCGCAGTGGAACCGACAAGATCAAGAAGGATGCCAAAGAGCAAGGATTGAGCTTGCGTGAAGTGGCTCTGCGGGCAGCAACACCACGCAGCAAATTCTTGGGCACACCGGAGCAGGTCGCTGACAAGATTCAGGAATGGTTCGAGACGGAAGCGGCGGATGGTTTCATTATTGCTTCGGAGCTGCCAAGTGGATTGTCTGATTTTGTGGAACTGGTTGTGCCGATTCTGCAAGAACGCGGCCTGTATCGTACGGACTATGAACACGATACATTGCGAGGTAACCTTGGGGTACAGATTCCGGTTAACCGTTATACGGCTGCGAAGAAGCAAGTTGTATCTGATTTGGCATAACGGATAGGGAGCGAACGAGCATCTGATTTAGTCTGTTGTGTTCTCCAAACGGTAATAAAGTAATCACTACGTTTCGTACTATCTTAAAACCGACTTAACTCATGGGATATATAGAGTATTGGTATAAACATAAATTTAATGACACCTGTATACACAGAGGGGGAAGCGATATGAACAGGTCTATCTCATGGATGAAATATATGGCATTGGCAGCAGTATTGGTGATGGTATTATCCGGTTGCGGAGCGGCGGGAGGTAGCACGAACAGTACGGCACAGGCATCAGGCGGGGGGCAGGCCGGGCAAGCCGAAGGAGGCAACCTGACTTTTGCACTTGCCACTTCACCGGATACGCTGGACCCTCATCGCAGTGGGCTTGCCGTAACTGTGCGTGCCATCCGGACGATCTACGATAATCTGGTCGTGCAACTGCCTGATGGTTCCATCAAACCTTGGCTTGCCACGGAATGGAGCGTATCCGAGGACGGCAAGAGTTATACATTCAAGCTGCGTGAAGGTGTGAAGTTCCATGATGGTACACCGTTTAATGCGGAAGCCGTGAAATACAATCTGGACCGGGTGATCGACCCGGCCACCAAAGCTGCCAATTCTCTGGCCCTGATTAGACCGTATAGCTCCTCCGAAGTCATTGATGAATATACGATCAAGGTAAATCTGGAATCACCAGCGCAAGCCTTTCTCGGTAACTTGAGCCAGGCACTTCTGGGGATCGTATCCCCAACAGCTGCCCAAAAATATGGTGACCAGCTAGGTAAAAATCCGGTGGGCACAGGTCCGTATACCTTTGTAAAATGGGATGAAAATGCGGATATCGTCGTTGCCAAAAACAAGGATTACAACTGGGGACCTGAGACGGTTGAAAATAAAGCCGCGCCCCATGTGGATACGATCACATTCAAGATTGTACCGGAAGAAGCAACGCGTATCGGAAGTGTACAGAGTAGTCAGGTACTCGCTGCCGAGACGGTTCCACCGCAAAATATCGCTGCATTAAAAAACGATCCGAACCAGCAATTGTTACAGGCCAATACGGTTGGACTGCCGTACACACTCTTTTTCAATCTGCGCAAAGCGCCTTGGGATGATGTGAAAGTAAGGCAGGCAATACAATCCGCTGTAGATGTGGAATCGATTGTCAAAACATTGTATCTGGGTAACTACGAACGTGCGTGGTCCGCACTGTCTCCTGGAATCCTGGGTTATGATGCATCGCTGGAAGGAAGCATCAACCCGGACATCAACAAAGCCAATCAACTGCTCGATGAACAAGGCTGGGTGAAAGGCGCTGATGGAATTCGTGCCAAAGACGGCCAGAAACTGACCCTGCGGTATGTCGATGGTTCGCCCAATCGGGAGAAACGCAATGACATTGCCGCCATTATCCAGCAACAGTTGAAACAGGTTGGCATTGCGGTTGAAGTGGAAATTACAAAAGACGTAGCAACGGTCATCTATCAGAACTGGGATTATGATCTCTATGGCAACAGTCAGGTCAATTCTGACCCAAATGCCTTGTACGCTTTCTACCATACGAGTGCAGAGGGCGAGCGTCCCACATTGTCCGGTTTGTCTGATCCAAAGATCGATGAACTGTTAGAGCAGGGAGCGGTCGAGACGGATCCTGATAAACGTGTTCAGATCTACAATCAAATCCAGCAATACCTGATTGAGCAAGCGGTAATTCTGCCAATCTATGTATTCCCGTATACCGTCGCTGCATCCAAAAAGGTCGAAGGCATCAAGTTTGATTCATTGGGGTATCCACTCTTTAACGACGTCCGCATTCAGCCCTAACAGAGGTTGTTCAAAAAGTCCACTTTTGATTACGAGTCATGCCTAATGGCATGATCAGCATCGAATATGAAATTCAGCCGAAATAAGCGGGGGGCTTACGAAGGATGTTTCCTTCGGAAACATTTCAGTTGCTCACGTAGTTTCCTACGCTCCGCTACTCCATTTCTAGCTTCATTCCATCTTCTCGGTACTGAAAACTGGTCTTTTTGAACACGCACTATAGGAACGGCCAATCCAGATTGAGGAAGGAGATATCCCGGTATGGTTCAAACGATACTGTCACGACTTGCAACATCGCTTCTGGTTATTTTCGGAGCTTCGGTGCTGGTGTACTGCATCATGTATCTTCTGCCGGGTGATCCGGTTCTGCTCATGCTGGACCCATCCTCGGCTACCCCGGAGATGATCGAAAATCTGCGGGTTCAGCTTGGACTGGATCAACCGTTTTACATCCAGTTTGCGAACTATTTCGGTGATATGCTGCGTGGGGATTTCGGTAAATCAATGATCAATTCCGATCCAGTTCTGCCAAAAATACTGGAACATTTTCCAGCCACACTGGCTTTGACCGCACTCAGCTCAATCATTGCCATCACGATTGGGATTACACTTGGTGTATTGTCTGCAATTCATCGCAATGGCGTGATTGATTTTGTCGCCCGGCTCGTTGGACTGTTTGGCATCTCGATGCCAACCTTCTGGACGGGGATTCTGCTCATCCTTTTATTTTCAGTACAGCTTGGCTGGTTCCCGGCGATGGGTTCCGACGGATTCAGCTCACTGGTTCTTCCGGCAGCTACGCTGGGTCTCGTGGGTGCAGGGTTTATCGTACGGATGGTGCGGAACAGCATGCTGGAAGTCATCAATGAACCGTTTATCGTGGCATTACGGGCCAAAGGACTTTCGGAGCGTGCAATCATGTATAGCCATGCACTGCGTAATGCGCTTATTCCTGCTGTAACGGTAATCGGCATGCTGATCGGTGATCTGCTTGCGGGAACCGTTGTGGTGGAGACCGTCTTCTCCAGACAGGGGATCGGCCGAATTATTGCGGATGCGCTAATGGCCAAGGATCTGCCAGTGGTGCAAGGCGTTGTTTTCTTTACATCCATTATCTATGTGGTCTTGAACCTGCTGGTGGATATCTCGTATTCGTACATTGATCCCCGGGTTCGGCGTGCAGTCCGAACATGATATCGGATAGAACAGTCAGAAGTGTCCTGACACGGAGTATGAAAGGAGGAGTTGTTGCTCATGAGCATGAAACCTTTGGCTGGTGACAAAAAAGCATGGGCCGGCAGTGTAGGACGTATCCATCTGTGGAATCGCCGCCCTTGGCGTTATCGCGTCTCATTCGCGGTATCCCGATTATTCTTTTATGCAGCATTGCTGGTGGTGGTGTTTACCGTGGCATGTGCGATTGTACCGGGCTGGATTGCGCCCTATGATCCAACTCAGATGATGACGGATGCCATACTGCAGGCTCCTTCTGCTGCGCATCTGTTCGGGACGGACTACTTTGGCAGGGATATCTTCAGTGTGGTTGTGCATGGAAGCAGGGATTCGCTGCTCATTGGATTTGCTTCCGTTCTTGTGGGCGGTATTGTTGGTAGTGCTCTTGGTATTATCTCCGGTTATGCCGGAGGAATTGTTGATACCGTCACGATGCGGGCTGTCGATATTCTGATGGCTGTACCCGGCGTGCTCCTTGCATTGTCTGTTGCAGCTGCTCTTGGGCCAGGACTGATGAACATTGCACTGGCTGTTGCGGTTTCCTCCATTCCGGGCTACGCACGGGTGATGCGTGGGCAGGTCATATCAGTTAAAGGTCTGCCTTTCATTACAGCGACACGTTCACTGGGCGGTTCCAATGCACGTATTTTCTGGAAACATGTACTGCCACATTCATTGTCACCCCTGCTGGTCATGGCTACGCTGGGCGTAGGGACATCAATTCTTACGGGTTCCGGACTCAGTTTTCTGGGACTTGCGGTGTTGAAGGAAATACCGGATTGGGGCGCATTGCTCTCACAAGGTAGAGGGTATCTGACGGTTGCCTGGTGGATCTGTACGTTCCCGGGTCTGGCGATCACGTTGTTTGTACTGGCGGTTAATCTGATTGGAGACGATATTCGCGATCGGCTGGACCCCAAAGTAAAAGGAGCGGCTTGACCGCTATTCCAAAATATAAGAATTTATAAGTTTCACCCTATCCATTTTTATATTTCACTGCGAAACGGTAGCTGTGCCACCAGAGGACGGCGACAGCCGTTTACGCTTGAGGAGGAGAAATTCATGTCACATGTTGTCATTATTGCAGGATCACCTTCCAAAAGTTCGCGTTTGACAGGTCTGACGGATTACAGCAGCCAAAAATTAACGGAGGCAGGCATCACTGTTGAAGTCATTCATGTTGTGGACCTGCCCGCTGAGGATCTGGTGCAAGCCCGGTTTGACAGCTCATTCATTCGTGATGCACTCGCTGTCGTGGAAGCGGCGGATGCAGTTATTGTGGCTACACCGGTATACAAGGCATCGTACTCGGGAGTACTCAAGCTGTTCCTGGATCTGATTCCGCAAGAAGGGTTACGGGGCAAGTTGACACTTCCGCTCGTTATTGGTGGCTCTATAGCTCATCTGCTCGCCATTGATTATGCATTGAAACCTGTTCTGGCAGCCCTTGGTGGAAGACATATCTTGGGTGGCGTGTATGCAGTGGATCAGGGAATTGAACGACTGGATGATGGGAAATTTGTACTCTCGGCGGATGTTACTACACGTTTGGATCGCTCGCTGGATGAATTGTTATTGACACTGGAAAAGGATGGGATTACGATATCATAAAACCAAGTAAGTGTATTGGATAAATCAATATAAGATCAAACGTCTGCGGACGTGGATACGGAGGTGCTCATGAATATCGAGAATATTGAAGCATTTGTATATATCAATCATTATGGAAGCTTCAATAAGGCTGCCGAAGTACTCTTCTTGTCCCAACCTTCGGTCACAGCTCGCATTCAGTCACTGGAAAGGGAGCTGGGCTGCAAGTTGTTTGATCGGCTTGGCAAACAAATTGTGCTGACAGAGGAAGGCCGTAAATTCCTGCCATATGCGCAGCAAGTGCTGCAAGTGATTCAGAAGGGCAAGCAGAAGATTCAGCAACGGCGATCAACACCGGATGCTCTTCGACTTGGTAGTACAGTATCGGTATCCAACTATGTCATTCCCGATTTTTTACCCAAGATCAAGGAAGCTTACCCCGAAATTAATATCAAATTGACGACCGCAACGACGGATCAGCTGATTGCCAAACTGCTTGGTCAGGAGATCGATCTTGCTTTTGTGCGCAAGGTCATGCATCCTGCGATCCGTACGGTTGCTTTTTATGAAGATCCGATTCAGCTCTATGTGTACAAAGGGCATCCATTCATTGAGAGCGGGCATGTCAGCATGGAAGCTATCCGGAATGAGCAACTGGTCTTTTTTGAATGTGGTTCACTGGACTGGCTTCGCATTCACCGGGCTTTCGACTCGCTGGAACATCCGCCGAATATTACATACCATGTCGATAATTCGGAGACGGCGAAGAAACTGGTTATGCAAGGGGCAGGCATTGCCTTTCTCCCGGGACTCACGGTGAAGAAGGAAGTGCAAAATCAGGAGCTGTTCCCCATTCAGGTACATGAGGTAGCAGGTGTATCGTTGCAGATCAGCGTCGTTACTTTAAAAGAAGAATATTCGCCATTGGCAGAGCCCTTCGGGGAACTGCTGCGGAAGTTATAGATTGTTTGTAAGATTCAAGAACAGAGGTTCAGCACAATCAAGGAGGAGAAGGATATGAGTATTCGTGTTGGCATTTTGGATCAGACTCCCATCTATGAAGGGGAAACGGCGGTGGATGCTTTTCGGCATACGATTGAGCTGGCACAGCGGGCAGAGCAGCTTGGATTCCATCGGTTCTGGGTGTCGGAGCACCATGATTCAGGGCATGTTGCAGGTTCCTCCCCGGAAGTACTCATCTCCCACTTGCTTGCGCATACAAAGCGGATTCGGCTGGGGTCTGGCGGAGTAATGCTTCAGCATTACAGTCCATACAAAGTCGCCGAGAATTTCAATATCCTCGCCGCGCTCGGACCAGGAAGAGTTGACCTGGGAATCGGTCGTGCACCAGGCGGGTTACCACGTTCGACACAGGCGTTGCAGGAAGGTATTCAGGAAGCCGCATCTCTTCAAGAGAAAATTGTTCAGGTGAAACGATACATCCACAATGAGCCGCTTGAAGATCAGTCGCATCCACTTGCAGGTCTCAGCGCTTCGCCAGTGTCGGACATTCCAGCGGAGCTGTACGTACTTGGAGCAAGTGTCGATAGTGCGGGCATGGCTGCGGAACTGGGACTCCCATATGTCTTTTCACTGTTCATTAACAGTAATATAGAGGTAGCGCTTCAAGCGATCCGTGTATATCGTGAACAATTTGATCGTTCCCAAGGACGGGAGCCCTACGCTGCACTAGCCATATCGTTAATTGTGGCCGAGAGTGAGGAGGAAGCGGAAGGACTTGCGAGCGAGCATATGCTGGTGAAGATCCATCTGGAGAGTGGGAAAGTACTCACTGTCGGTTCTGTGGAACAGGCGGAAGAATTCGGCCGTCAATCAAACGAAACCTATCGGATCGAGATTTTGGAGCCAAGTGTGACCCGGGGTACGAAGGAAAGCGTAGGTCAGGCACTGCTGAAGTTCCAGCAGGAGTTTGCTGTGGAAGAGTTCATTGTGACTACAGCTACACGGGACTTTACCAAGCGAATTCGTTCATTCGAATTGTTGCGTGAGATTCTGGCAGAGCAGGGACTCAGTGAATTTGCACTGGAATCCAAGGAACAGGAAGCTGCAATCGGATAGAGTTAGGCAGTTAATATAGCAGTGAATATATACGAATGGGAGGCCATGTGATGAAAAGTGATCTGGAACAGCCCAAGCAGCATTCTGACCAACAAGTACAGGGCCCCGAGCATGAACTTCACGGTGAACGGGCGGAAGAATTCGTGGAAAGATTAATCACCATTCGGCGACATCTGCATCGTAACCCGGAATTGTCCGGCGAGGAAAAGGAGACGACGGCAGCCATTCGCAGTTGGCTGGAAGAGGAAGGCGTCCGTATTGCAGACGAATATGCGCTGCGGACAGGGCTTGTTGCTGAAGTGGGTCAAGGGGACGGTCCTGTTGTCGCCCTAAGAGCAGATATTGATGCGTTGCCCATTCAGGAAGAGACAAAGCTGGAATTTGCCTCCCAGGTAGATGGAAAGATGCACGCATGCGGACATGACGCACACACGGCAATTCTGATCGGTGCTGCACGATTACTGAAACAGCGCGAGTCCATTCTACCGGGAAAAGTACGGTTGATATTCCAGCCATCGGAGGAAAAAGCAACGGGTGCTCGGCAAGTGATCCAGAGCGGCGCATTATCCGATGTTCGGGCCGTATTTGGGTTGCATAACAAGCCTGATCTCCAGGTAGGTACGGTGGGCATTCGGGAAGGCGCATTGATGGCAGCAGCAGACGGTTTTGTTGTCAAAGTGGAAGGTGTAGGCACCCATGCAGCCGTGCCGGAAGCAGGCATTGATCCAATTGTGGTTGCCGCACATATTGTTACGGCATTACAGGCCATTGTGAGTCGCAATGTGGGAGCACAGGAGAGTGCTGTAATCAGTGTCACCAAGCTCCACAGTGGCACAGCCTGGAACGTTATTCCGGATGAAGCGATCCTCGATGGCACAGTGCGTACCTTTGATGAGAAAGTGCGTGCACGGATTCGCGAGCGTTTCAATCAGGTAGTCGCCGGTGTGGCGGCAGCCTATGGCACACGGGCTACGGTTCGCTGGATTCAGGGACCTCCTGCCGTGGTCAACGATGAAGCTCTGGCATCTGCGGCGGAGCAAGTTGCAAGTCAGATTGGGCTGAATAGCATCAGACCGCTGCCTTCTCCGGCAGGAGAGGACTTCTCTTTTTATCAAAAAGAAGTTCCCGGCCTGTTCCTCTTCCTGGGCACCTCTGGCCCGCATGAGTGGCATCACCCTGGCTTTGATGTGGATGAACGGGCTCTGTCGCTGGGAGCACATCTTCTGGCTACACTGGCTGAGAAAGCACTGCACAATGTGCAAGCACATCAAGCGTAATGAGTACAGTGAATCACTGGATCATATCCAGATCGAAACGGTTCCGTTCGACGGCAACCGTTTTTCGTATTCCCTTTTTTAAGTAAGAGCGGGGTAGGAACGACGATTGTTGAATCTTAATATATGGTGTAGTTATGGCTAGGGTTGGCGCAAAAGCGTCAGCTCTGTTTGGGTTTTCTTACAGGAAGGGCAGCTAAAGGTATTATGAAATTTTATTTTTTTTAAATGGAAATATTTGTTGACGCTCCCCAAAAGGATGTGCTATATTTTTCTCGACCTTTTAATCGTAATAATTACTATTAGATAAAAAGAAGAACAGGAGTAGTCGCTGCGATGAAACAGGAGATCGATTTTATCAAGTTCAGTCCCACCCAAAACATGACGATTCTGGTTAAAACGGATCATGCAGCCGAGAAATACAATCATATTGCAACTCGTCTAATGTCGTATGATAACGTTTACGCTGAACAAGTGGGATTCATTGAACCAACGAGGAGACCGGAAGCTGCTGCCCGTCTGGAAATGGCCGGAGGAGAGTTCTGTGGCAATGCCTGTATGGCACTTGCAGCACACCACGCATCTGAAGCAGGACTGGCACATCAGGAGTCTATGGACATCATGCTGGAGGTTTCCGGAACCGATCAATTGATCATGTGCCATGTGAAGAAGCAGCAGAACGAATATGACTGTCAGGTAACCATGCCGATACCAAAGCAGATCGAACAACGAACAATCCGATACGAAGGCATCGATCACGATATGGTGATCATCCGGTACCCTGAGTTCATCCATATCGTGATCGAAGTTGATGACTTTGACGATACGATGAAGAAGAGGGCACAGACCCTTGCAAGATTACTGGGATTAACCCTGGGAGATAAGCTGATCGGTATCTTGTTATATCAATCACACTTGGAAGAAATGGCCCCACTCATCTATGTTCCGGAGCTGGATAGTCTGATCTGGGAGAGAGGGTGTGGCTCGGGTACGGCCTCCGTGGGAGCGTATCTCGCATGGAGCCAGCAGAGGCAGATTACGCAGTACATCAAGCAGCCTGGTGGTGCGATCAAAGTGGTAGCCCAGTGGGATGGCACAGAATTTGAGAGTATTACGATTGAGGGATCTGTTGGCATCGTGGCTCAGGGCAAAGCCTTCATAGATGCTCCAGCAGAATGGAGCGTTGTAAACGCATGAGGTACATGATACATGTCGAGACAACGTATAGGGGGAAAAGAAATGATCACATTGGTCCATTTTCAGACATGTTTGAGTGAATTTGCAGAGAAATTCGATAAGCTCGCGAGCAAGTATGATCATACGATTCAGCATAGTGCAGAGCTGGAGGCTGTGATCAATGACTACTCCCGCTTTGTGACCGATCAGGACAATAAGGCAGCCTGGGAACAGTTGGAGCATTCGGAGCTGGAAGAACTGGATTCGCTTGTGTGGGAGTTAAGAAATAAATCCGCCCAGTGTGTAGCAATCATGGAGAAATATCGTGCATTAAAGTTAGAGAGCGGGGATGTGCAGATTGCCGATTATTTCAAAAACATAGAAGAGTGCATCGATAAAGAATTCGGCAGCTTCCATGTCACCTCCGATTCCGACGTATTGTTGGTAGGTTCCGGTTCCTTCCCCATGACACCATTACTCATCGCCAAGCGAACAGGTGCACAGGTTGTCGGGATCGATATTGACGAAGAGTCCATTACACTCGGGCGAAAAGTGGTGGAGACACTGGGAACGGACTTGAAGATTCGTTTGGAGTCAACATTGCTTGAGGATCTGGATTATACCAGGGAAGCAACCCATATCATTTTCAGCTCTACGGTGGCCCCTAAATATGAGCTGCTTGATCAACTGCATGCCCTGACGAATGCACAGGTGGTTGTAGCCATGAGATACGGTGATCAGTTGAAGTCCTTGTTCAATTATCCTATGAGAGAGACGGACAGCAGCAAATGGAAGCTGGTGGATACGATCCTGCGCCCGGATGATGTGTTTGATATTGCGTTGTATCAAAAAGCATAGGTATGCAAGTGCATCCAAGTGCGTCCAAATGGATTACAGATTGAACATTGAATTAAGGAGGCTTATATGAGCAATCTTCAGCGAATTCTGATACTCGGAACCGGACCTGCATCCATTCAGCTTGCGGTAACGCTCAAAGATCATCTCAACTGCTGTATAGGCATTACGGGGAGACAATCGGTTCGTTCAGCGTCCGTATTCTCAGCCCTCGAACAGAGCAATGGGCGTATTCAGGTCAGCATTCAAAATGAGAAACATCAATCGCTCGCAGGTGAGTGTTACGTTGATCATGTGTTCAAGGGATATGACACCATTGATGGTAAATGGGATACACTCATTTTGGCGGTTACCACCGATGCGTATATCGATGTACTGGAACAAATGAATGATGAATTCATCAAACAACTGAAATGTATCATTTTGATTTCTCCAACGTTCGGGTCCAATCGACTGGTAACCCATTATATGAGAGAGCGGAATGCAGCGCCGGAAGTGATCAGTTTCTCTACCTACCTCGGAGATACTCGTTGGATGCACGAACATCCGTCCAATCATGTGATCACAACAGGGGTCAAGAAAAAGGTCTATATCGGTTCCACACGTTCCCCGTCTGAACAGGTCAGTAAACTATGCCAAATGTATGAGCGTTTGGGTATTGTGCTGGAAGTGATGCGATCTCCACTGGAGGCGGAAACGAGAAATATTTCGTTGTACGTGCATCCACCTTTGTTCATGAACGACTTCTCATTAGAAGCCATCTTTGGAGCATCGGATATTCAGAAATACATATACAAGATGTATCCTGAAGGTCCGATTACACAAGTTTTAATGCGAGAAATGCGGGCACAGTGGCAGGAGATTATGAATATTACGGACCGACTCCATATCCAGGGAGTGAACCTGCTTCAATTCATGACGGATGACAACTATCCGGTTCGATTAGAGAGTATATCACGCCAGGATATCGAGAATTTCAATCAGCTGCAGGTCATTCATCAAGAGTATTTATTATACATACGATACACCTCATTATTGATTGATCCATTCTCGGAACCCGATTCGGAAGGGAAATATTTCGACTTTTCAGCAGTCCCATTCCGCAAAACGTTCATGAACCGTGAAGGGGAGCTAGATATTCCCCGTATGCCCAAGGAAGATTACTACCGCATCAAAATCATTCAGGGCATAGCCGGACATCTCGATGTGAGCTGTCCAACCATTGATCAATTTATCGCCAGATATGAAGCGAAGCTTCAGGAAGTAACTGACGCACACCCGAATCAACGCTTGTCCGACGCCTTTGCGATCCAATTCTTTGACAAGGATATCCGCATGATCTGCACCGGACTTTGAGTAATAGGGTCTGATTACATTTAAATAATGCAAATTAAATTTTGTTTTACACAGTAACGGAGGGGGCAGAAAGAACCTGAAGAAGCGAAGCGTTCGCCTTTATCACCGGATTTTCTCTTTGGAAAAGAGATCAAAAAAATCTGGGGATAACAGCGATCGGAAGGTTGTTCTGACCACGTAGTGGTCTTGTGTAAAGTTTGAATTTTAATTTGCTCATCAGGAGGAAATGTTGTGAAAAAGGGTCTTACTTTTACGTTCATACTATTGCTGGTGTCTGCCATTGCGCTGCTCGCCGGATGCGCTCAGAACACAAAAGAGAAAGAGAGCGCCCAAACGGAGCCTGCCAATAGCCAAGTACAAACGGAACTTATCTATGCTTCTGCCAAAGATATTAATGATATGAACCCCCATCTGTATACAGGCTCCATGCCTGCGCAAGGGATGATATATGAGTCTCTGGTGGAAAACACGCCTGACGGAATCAAGCCATTGCTGGCTGAATCATGGGATATTTCCGAGGATGGCAAGACCTATACTTTTCATCTGCGACAAGATGTGAAATTCCATGATGGAGGGCCATTCAACGCAGAGGCGGTTAAACAAAATATCGATGCAGTACAGGCGAATGCCGAAAAACATGCCTGGATCAAGCTGTCTACCAAAATCACAAGTGTAAAGGTAATCGATGAGCATACGGTAGAGCTGACACTGTCAGAAGCCTATTATCCGGCACTGGTGGAATTGTCCATGACAAGACCTTACGTCTTCATATCACCCAAGGATTTCAAGGATGGGGGAACCAAAGACGGAGTAAGTGGTTTCCACGGCACAGGACCTTACAAGCTTACTGCTCATAAAGTTGAAGAGAATGCCACGTTTGAAGCCAATGAAGACTATTGGGGTGGTGCACCTGCAATCAAGAAAATCACATCCAAGGTTCTTCCGGCTGGAGAAACAACATTCCTGGCATTGCAAAAAGGAGAAATCAACTTTGTGTTCACCGATGACCGGGGAGCAGATAGTATCGATGTCGAAGCCATGGACCAATTGGCTGAATCCGGTGATTATCAAGTGATCCGAAGTGATGCAATGAATACCAATATGATCGTAGCCAATAGCAGTCGCGAGAATAGTCCAGTTCAGGAAACGGCAGTGCGGGAAGCGCTATGGGTTGGCATTGATCGGGAAACGATCAGTAAGGATATTTTTAACGGGACACAGACTGTAGCGGACACGCTATTTTCAGCCAATGTCAATTACGCCAAGGTGGACCTGAAAAAACGGGAGTATGATCCGGAAATGGCTAAAAATCTTCTGGAGCAAGCTGGCTGGACATTGGCAGATGGTAAAGTGGTGAGAACGAAGAACGGTCAGCCTTTGGCCATGAAACTATACTATGACAGCAACTCGTCTTCACAGAAAATACAGGCCGAATTGATCCAGTATTCCATGAAAGAATTGGGTGTTCAGCTTGAGATTGTGGGCGAAGAGTCCACTTCCATTGCGAATCGGAGAGCTACCGGGGAATATGATCTGCTCTTTAATCAAACCTGGGGACTGGCCTATGATCCACAGAGTACCATTGCTGCATTTACATCAGATTCGGCTTATAGGCATACGACAAGCGGAATTGCGAAAGCGGATGAACTATATCAGAAAATCGATGCGGTCATGGTCTCCACGGATGAGGCTTCACGCCAATCCCTGTATGCCGACATTATGAATATCGTCCATGATGAAGCAGTCTTCATCCCGATTACCAACGGGCGTGTCACGGTTGTCGCTCCTAAGAATCTCGATGGAAACTCATTCAAACAGACCCAATATGAACTACCTTTTGAAAAAATGAATTTTAAATAGAGCGGAGATGGATATGGGAAGTTATATCGTCAAAAGGATTCTGTTAACCATCCCTTTACTGATTATCATTTCATTTATAACGTTTGTTCTGATTAATCTATCTCCCTTGGACCCGGCGGTTGTTGTGTTACAGGCACAGGAAGTTCCGCAGATCACAGAGGAATTAATTGCCCAGACCAACAAGGTATTGGGGTTTGATCAGCCGTTCATGATCCAGTATGTGAACTGGATTAGGGCTGTTTTGCAGTTGGACTTCGGCAACTCATATGTATCGGGTGAACCGGTGTGGTCTCTGATGGGGCCGGCTTTTATGAACACATTGAAGTTAACGCTGGTCTCATCGGTATTCATTATTGCGCTGTCCATCCTGCTGGGTGTGATCTGTGCCATGAGAGAAGGCAAGTTGCTGGATCGATCGGTCAGAGGCGTATCATTTTTCCTTACAGCCATGCCATCCTACTGGCTTGCAGCCATGATGATCTGGTATTTTTCCGTCAAGCTGGACCTGTTACCTACCAGTGGCATGGACTCGTATCGAAGCTATATTCTACCGGTGATTGTGATCACGGTGAGTTATACGGGCATTTACTTCCGAACGGTTCGAAGTTCCATGCTGAGCAATATGAATGAGGACTATGTATTATATGCAAGGGCAAGCGGTCTGAGCGAAAAGAAAGTAACCCTGCATATTCTGAGAAATTCATTACAGGTGGCCGTGTCCATCTTTTGCATGGCGATCCCGATCGTGTTGGGCAGTACGGTGGTTATCGAAAATGTATTTGCCTGGCCGGGGCTCGGTAGACTCAGCGTGAAATCCATTTTAAGCAGGGATTTTCCGATTATTCAGGCGTATGTTCTGATGTTGGCTGTCACTTTTGTGTTGTTTAACACGTTATCCGACATCATTAATGCGGCGATGAATCCCCGGTTGAGAAAGGAATTCTGATGCGAATATTGAAAAATCTGTGCAAAGACAAGCTTGCGTTGACCTCTTTGCTAGTGATTATGGTCACGCTTATGGCGGGCATATTGGCTCCGCTTATTGCGCCACATGATCCTGGACAAGTGAACATGAAGCTTCGATACGCCTCCTCGTCCTGGGAGTATCTATTAGGCAATGATCATCTGGGCAGATGTGTATTATCCCGGCTTATCTATGGCATCCGTCCAAGTGTGTTATGGGTTCTGGTTGCGCTCAGTCTATCTGTTCTGATCGGGGCCATTGTTGGATTCATCGCAGGTTACTTCAAGGGAAAAGTGGATGCATGGATCATGAGAGTCTGTGATATCATGCTGTCTTTTCCCGGATACGTGATGACACTGGCGGTGGTTGGCATTTTGGGTGCAGGACTGGAGAATATACTGATTGCCTTTGTGTGGATGAAATGGGCCTGGTTTGCCCGCGTTATTCGAACGTCTGTGATGCAATTCTCCGATATGGATTATGTAAAATTTGCCAAAGCCTCCGGCACACCCAATCTGAGAATTATAACCAAACATATTGTTCCGGTTACCTTTGCCGATATTGCTGTCATTGCCAGTGGTTCCATGTGTTCGATGATGTTGCAGATCTCCGGCCTTTCCTTTCTGGGGCTTGGAATCCAGGCTCCGCATGCGGAGTGGGGTATGATGCTCAATGAGGCGAGGGAAGTCATGTTCTCCAGACCAGAATTAATGTTGGCACCAGGCCTGGCCATTGTGGTTGTGGTGTCTGCTTTTAATTTTCTATCGGATGCCCTTCAGGTGGCTCTGGACCCCAAATTGATGACCTCTCAAGGTAAGTCTGACAAGTCTTACGAAAGTGAGGTGAGAAAGGCCACTTATGAATATAGTCGAGGTTGAACATTTGAAAGTATGGGATACCAATACAGGTAAAGTGATCATTCATAACAGTTCATTTGAAGTTAAGCAGGGAAGCTGTATGGCCATCGTGGGGGAAAGTGGTAGCGGGAAGTCCGTTACGTGCAGGGCTATCATGCGACTGAACAAGCCATGGATTCGCCAATCGGGCAGGATGTTATTTCAGGGCGAAGACCTGAACCAGCTTTCGGAACCGGAGATGCGGCGTAAGCGGGGCAAGCATCTATGTATGATTTTGCAGAATGGCATGAGTGCATTTGATCCTTCCTGTGTCATTGGTGTTCATATTCGGGAGACGCTTCAGCAGCATTTTGGCTGGAATACCCGCGAGAGTGAACGGAAAATCATCAATGCCATGGAAAGCGTCATGCTCAGACATCCGCGCGAGATTCTGAATCAATATCCACATCAGCTGTCCGGTGGAATGCTGCAACGAATCATGATTGCACTGGCATTAGTGCTTGAGCCTGATCTGATTATTGCGGATGAGCCAACAACGGCGCTGGATACGATCTCTCAATATGAAGTGGTGGAGCAATTGATTCATTTACGCGAACGCATGGGCTGTTCCATGATGTTCATCTCCCATGATCTCGGCGTTGTTCAGAAGATTGCAGATGACGTGATGGTCATGAAAGACGGAAACATCGTAGAGCATGGCAGCATGCATTCTGTTTTGACAGAGCCGAAGCATGCCTATACGCAGTATCTGGTCTCTACCCGACTGGAGCTAAGCAATCATTTTAAGGCGTTGATGCAGGGGGACTTATAGATGCTAAAGGTCGAAGGTATCGAAAAATCATATAACCAAGGCGGACTGTTCTCCAAGCATAGACATCAAGTTTTGAAACAAGTTACCTTTGAATGCCAGCAGGGTGAGTGTCTCGGTATCATCGGTGAAAGCGGAAGCGGTAAATCGACGTTGGGCCGTCTGATTCTGGGCATTGAACGGCCGGATCGTGGAACGATCTCGCTGGATGGTAAAGACGTACAGGATCGACGTGTACGGATGGGAAACCTCAGCGCTGTTTTTCAAAATTATACATCCTCCATCAATCCATTTCTTACCGTGGAAGCTGCCATTATGGAACCGATGCAAGCGCAGCAAAAGCTGCGAAAGGATCAGGGTAACTCAGAGAAGGTGGATCTGTTGCTGAACCAAGTTGGACTGGACCCTTCTTATAGATCCAAATATCCGCATGAACTATCCGGCGGGGAGGCTCAGAGAGTGTGCATAGCCAGGGCCATCTCCACCGCCCCTAAATGCATTGTGTTTGATGAAGCGATCAGTTCACTGGACGTGTCTGTTCAGATCCAGGTACTGCAATTGTTGAAAGAGCTGAAGGAAATTTACAAGCTGAGCTATGTCTTTATCACACATGATATACAGGCGGCAGCTTATATCTGTGACAGGGTTATCATTTTCAGAGAGGGTCAGATTGAAGAGATCGTTCCTATTGAGCAGCTAAAGGATGTTCAGTCAGACTATGCGAAGAAATTATTGAAGCATTTAATACCATTTTAGGGGGAACACCCATTGTGAGTGGAGCGATGTCTTGGCCTTTTCTGCGCTTGTACATACTGGTTCTTCTATATTTCAGTGCCAATGCCATTCTTAACGTGATCATCCCATTGCAAGGGGAGTCCTTGGGTGCGAGCGGTACAACAATTGGACTGATCATGGGCGCTTATATGTTCACAACAATGTTCTTCAGACCCTGGGCAGGTCGGATTATTCAAAAGCACGGTCCGATTAAGATATTGCGTCTAATTCTGATTATCAATGGATTTGCCCTGATTTTATATACCTTTACGGGACTCGGCGGTTATTTGGTTGCTCGTATTTTACAAGGTGTATCGACAGCGTTTTTCTCCATGGCCTTGCAGATTGGCATTATTGATGCCCTTCCGGAGAAGGATCGCTCTCAGGGGATTTCGTATTATTCGCTGTTCAGTTATATACCAGGCATCGTGGGGCCAGTTATCGCGTTAGGAATCTGGCAGACGGGTGGCATGGATTACTTTACAGTGGTTCTGATCGGCATTGCCGTCTGTACGGGCGTCTTCGGATATACCGCCAAAATGGAGCCAAACAAGGAGAAACCTGCTGAGAATCCATCGGAGCAGAATGTGAGCATGTGGGAATCCTTTGGGCAGTTGGTGAAGAATCCGTATTTATTTCGCTGTAGTGTGTTAATGCTCGCTGCCTCGGTAGTCTTTGGCGCGATTACCACCTTCATTCCGCTGTATGCGAGCCAAGTACCAAATGGGAATGCCGGCGTATATCTGATGCTTCAGGCAGGAACGGTGGTGCTGGCCCGAATTATGCTTCGAAAAAGGATTCCTTCCGATGGCAGTTGGCATTCTCCTTTCATGATGGGCACCATGTGTCTGCTCGCCGTAGCTGCGCAATGTGTCAGTTTTGCCGTAACAGGCGGAGTGGTCTTTTTCTATGTGGGCGCTGTATTCATGGGAATCGGTCAGGCAATCCTGTATCCGACACTCACGACCTATTTATCTTTTGTCTTGCCTAAGCTGAATCGGAACGTCCTGATCGGGTTATTTATCGCGATGGCGGATCTGGGTATTTCTCTGGGTGGTGTGATTATGGGACCCGTCGCTGACTTCTCTTCCTATTCATTTATGTACATGATCTGTGCTATCCTAGGAGCGGTAATGATCGTTTTTGCGTATGAACGGCGGAGACCCGTTACAGGTACATCTGTGAGTTGACTGCCAGAAGAGAAAGTGGTGACGAACGTTTGAAGGCTTCAATGACGGCAACATCCAATGGAAAATTAAATCCGGTATCCTTTTCGTTTATCCGGTTTTATATGCTGGCCTTTTTATTTTTTGCGGCGAATTCAGCTTTGACGATTATTCTGCCTTTGAGAAGCGAAGCCGCCGGATTGAATCAGGCTGAGATTGGTCTGATGATGGGGGCATATATGTTCACCTGTATGCTCTTGAGACCTTTTGCAGCACAACTGCTCGGTAAGCATGGGCCACTTCGTGTGATGCAATGGTTATTGCTTTTGCATGCGGGTACGCTGTTGCTGTTTGTTGTTTTTGGTGTGGAGACGTATCTGTGGTTGCGAGCTCTGCAAGGGGTGGCTACGGCGTTTTTCTCCATGACGATGCAGGCAGGCATTGTGGAAAAGCTGGAGGACAAAGACCGGGCACAAGGGCTGTCCATGTACACCCTTTTTACGATGGTTCCTTCTCTGGTCATTCCGATTCTTGCTATACAAATCTGGGAAAATGCCAGTGATCTGGCGTTTACGTTGCTGATGATCGGACTGGCGGCGCTGCCACTTCTGATTGGATATAATGTGGATCTGCCGCGGAGTACCGTGCAGAACAAATCGTACACCTTGGGCGATATGTTTCGTTCATTCGGCGGCATCTGGCGCAGTACGCCACTGCTGATTAGCAGTGTGGTGATGTTGTTTGCGTCCTGCGTCTTTGGGGCGACAGCGACCTTTCTTCCCCTGTATATGGTATCCACCGGACTGGCGAGTGCAGGCGTATTTCTGACGATTCAGGGATTGGTTGTGATCTTGTGTAGGTTTATTTTGCGAAAAAAAATTCCGTCCGATGGTAGCTGGAATACCTGGCTGATGGCAGGGTTAATGCTATGTGCTGCACTGGGAACCCAGTTACTCAGCTTAATGGAGATCATCGGGCCATTGGTGTATCTCTCCGCGGTGTTCAGCGGTTTTGCCCTGGCACTGTTGTACCCGACATTAACCACATATCTGTCCTTTGTGCTGCCTGCGGATTCCAGATATGTACTCATGGGGATTTTCATGTCCTCGTATGACCTTGGATTCTCTATGGGCGGATTGGCGATGGGGCTTATTGTGCAAGCGAGTTCGTATTCGACCATGTTTATGATCTGCACGTTGCTCTCTGTTGCAGCGATGGTACTGGTGTTGGTGTTCAGGCAACGGATGGAAGCGGGCAATAAGGCCAGATCTGGGGTGACTATATAAATTGAACTAAAGAACATTTACAGAGGAGGTTTATGACTCACTTCTTGCCAAAACGTATCCTCAGGATGCGAAAGTGTAAGGGCGGTCATCAGCCTTTTTTTGTTTTTTTTGCAGGTTGAATCAAAAATAGTTTGACAATGACCGTCTAACAGGATTATAGTCATTGTTGTTAATCGTAATAATTACTATTAAAGTCTGAATTACACAGACTGCACATATAAGGAGTAGATTTCTATGACACAAAAGCAAGTTCCGGTAACCGTACTGAGTGGTTACCTCGGTTCAGGGAAAACGACGGTTTTGAATCACGTGTTGAACAACAGACAAGGGCTTAAGGTTGCCGTAATCGTTAACGACATGAGTGAGGTCAATATTGATGCAGCGCTGGTTAAGGGGGAGGCAACCTTGTCTCGAACCGAAGAGAAGCTGGTGGAGTTGTCGAACGGCTGCATCTGTTGCACCTTGCGGGATGATCTGATGCAGGAGATTGAGAAGCTGGTGAACGAAGGCAAGTATGACTATATTTTGATCGAATCCACCGGCATCAGTGAACCTGTTCCAGTTGCACAGACCTTTACATACGCCGATGAAGAGTCGGGTATTGACCTGACTAGTCTGGCCCGATTGGATTGCTTGGTAACGGTAGTAGATGCCAATCGATTCTGGCATGATTTTGGATCAGGTCAGAGTCTTCTGGATCGTAATCAGGCGACCGGAGATGAGGACACCCGTGACGTTGTAGACTTGTTGATTGATCAGATCGAAACCTGTGATGTGCTGCTACTGAACAAATGTGATCTGGTCGATGACACCGAGCTGAACAAGCTCGAAGGTATCATCCGCAAGTTACAGCCTAACGCCAAGATCATTCGGACCGAGAATGGACAGGTGAATCCGTCCGAGATTCTGAATACAGGCCGCTTTGATTTTGAGAAAGTGAGCATGTCCGCTGGGTGGATTCAGGAGCTGGAGAAGGAGTCGCATACACCGGAAACCGAGGAATATGGTATTGGTTCCTTTGTCTATCGCCGTAGAAAGCCATTCCATCCTTCCCGTCTGGCTGAATTCATGAGTTACTGGCCGGAAGAAGTGGTACGTGCCAAAGGTTTGGTATGGCTCGCGGCCGAGGGGGATGTTGCGGCAAGCCTCAGTCAGGCAGGGCCATCCATTCAGTTCGGTCCTGCGGGACATTGGGTCGCGGCGTTGCCGGAAGCGGACAAAGAAGAGATTTTACGTAACGAGCCGGATGTTCTGGAGAAATGGGATGCCCAGTGGGGAGATCGTCAGACGGAGCTTGTCATGATTGGGATCGAAATGGAGCGTGCGAGCATTGAAGACGAGCTGGACCAGTGCCTGCTCAGTGATGAAGAAATGCTGGGCGACTGGGGCCATTTCGACAATCCACTGCCATGGCCTGTGGAAGCCGTATAACTCGGAAGTTGATGTTCTAAACATAAATTCAATGGATAAAGGAGCTGTAATTCATGGCTAAAAAATCTAAAGTGGTACGTGAGAAGCAACGTCAGGCGATCGTGGCAAAATATGCGGACCTGCGCCGGGAATTGAAGGAAAAAGGGGATTACGAAGCATTGCAGAAATTGCCGCGTAATGCATCTCCGACCAGACTAAAGAATCGTTGCGAAGTGACAGGTCGTCCGCGGGGTTATCTACGCAAGTTCAAGGTATCTCGAATTAAGTTCAGAGAACTGGCTCATCAAGGACAGATTCCTGGTGTAACAAAATCCAGCTGGTAAAATGATCAAGGGATGTAGCTGACCACCATTGCATGAAGGCAGGTTGTTGTGTGCTTGGAGCTGCATGTGGTGCGTAGAACAGAGGTGGTATTTTGCTGAAAGGATGTTCATACTTCATGCTGGACTTGTTTACGTTACGAAGAATTCAGTCCGTAATGAACGGATATATTCACGAGAAGGTACCCGCGCCACTACGTACGATGGTGAAGTTGACGTATGTGATGAATGATAATGAATTGATCCTGACTGAAGAAAGACCCGCCGAGGAACGGTATCAATGGGATAAGATGCATATTGCCCGATTTTACTGGGAAGAAAATCAGTGGAAAGTGTATGCCAGAGATGAACAGAGCAGCTGGAATCCGGTAGATGTTATTACACCTTGTTCCGATTTTGAGAATGTGCTCGAGCAGGTGGAACGGGATGAGGCTGGGCTGTTCTGGCGTACGTGAGCGAGATCGGTTAAGAGTATGTTTCATTCGTGAAAATTAATGTTAATTCAGACAAATATGGCGTATATGCAACCGAGTTCGAAGCTAGTGAAACAGTGGCTAGCATCGGGCTTTTTTTGTGTCCAAAAATCACTGAAGCAAAGAGGGGGGGCGATCTTTTGGTCTCTCTTCCTTAATGTGCAAAAGAATAAATAAAATCTGTTTTGCAATAAAAATTTATTGTAAAACGATAAATATTATGATAAATTCATATCACTTAAAACAAGTGAGGTGCTTTTTGTGAAGCGAGGTACAACCATCTTTTTAAAATTGGCTGTGTTGCTTATTGGTGTTCCCATTCTTGCCTTATGTATATTCGGCATACCCTGGTTAGCAAACAATCCGGTGAATCCGAATTATGCAGGTGCACTATACCCCATAGTGATTATTATGTATGTGTCCGTTATTCCGTTTATTTTTGCACTGTACCAGGCATTCCGTCTGCTGAGCTACATCGACAAAAATGAAGCGTTCTCTCTAATGTCAGTGAAATCCTTAAAAACAATAAAATATTGTGCTATTGTAATCAGTAGTCTCTATTTTGTGATGTTGCCATTTGTTTATGTTGTAGCAGAGAAAGATGATGCCCCAGGCCTCATTCTTATGGGAATGGTTCCTATTTTTGCTTCATTGGTCATTGCAGTGTTTTCAGCGGTGCTCCAAAGATTGTTACAGGAAGCGATTGATATCAAATCAGAAAATGACCTAGTGGTCTGAGGTGAATATATGGCCATTATAATCAATATTGATGTGATGTTGGCAAAGCGGAAAATGACGGTTACCGAGCTTGCAGAGAGAGTTGAGATCACAATCGCCAATATTTCCATATTAAAAACAGGAAAAGCAAAAGCGATCCGTTTATCCACTCTGGATGCGATCTGTAAAGCACTGGATTGTCAGCCTGGAGATATATTGGAATATAAGGCTGATGAGGACGAAGATACAAATGAACTTATATAAAAAATGAACGAAAAAGACTCTGCATGTTATATGCAGAGTCTTTTTTTACATCAGCTTGTTCAAGGAATACGTCCCGTGCCCTATAACGAATGATTGTGCATCATACGGAATTGCATAGGTGTTACGTTTTCCTGGGTTTTAAAACAGCGGATGAAGTAGCTTGACTGTGAAAATCCCGTTTCCAGTGTAATTTGTTTAATGGAAAGGTTGGTTGTTGCGAGCAGCTGTTTCGCATGTAGTAGCCTGGATTCCAAGAGGAATTCCGGGAAGGAGATGCCAAACGTCTGACTGAACTTGCGGCTAAAGTATGTTGTACTGTATCCGGCAATTCCGGCAGCGTGATCAAGTGTGATGTGCTCATTACTATGAGAGCGAATATAATTCCCTGCTTCACGAATTCGCTCTGAAGTGTGATTTAAAGAAACATTGATTTGACTCGCTGCGGATTGCAATCGGGTCAGAAGTTCATATAATGTTGCTGCCACACTGTGCTCGTCTTCCACCTGATAGCCTCTGCCTAGCTCCAGCAATCGATCCATGAGCGCGGTAACCACCGGAAAGTTGGAACATTGAAACAGCCAGGGCTCGTCAACGCCTTTTCCATTTAACAGTTCTTCGAGACGAATACCGTAGAAGTGAATCCAACGAATACTCCAAGGGTCATCCAAATCTGAATAGTAGGTTTGTCTGAGACCGGGACCGTAGAGGAATCCCTGCCCTCGTGTTAGCTCATAACGAGTGGTTCCCGTGTCCAGGAATCCTTTACCTTCAAGTACAAGGTGCAAATTATAGCAATGATCCAAGTTGATATCTTTCGTTCGATATTCCCGATTCACATAATGTTTCGGAAAGTCACTGTACCCTCCAATAAAATCGGGAAAGCATACATGTCTGGGGAAAACCGGCTTGGGGAGAAAGATGTGTTCTTTCACGTGCATCCTCCATTTAAACGCAATATTTTTATGTAGTGAACTGAAATAGATTCAGCCTACTGTTATTTGAATCTTGGACAATGACAATATTTTATTATAAGTCGCATAATCTTGTCATTTATTATATGTGAAGGTTCCAATAGAATGGAGGCAATATGGCAGGTTAAGGGGGCAATTAAAGGTGGCAAAATCAATCCAATTGGATGAATTAAAAATGGGGGTCTGTTATTACCCTGAGCACTGGTCGGAGGCGTTGTGGGAGGACGATTTCCGTAGAATGAAAGAGATGAATATCACAGTTATTCGGATGGCTGAATTTGCATGGTCCATCTTTGAACCGGAAGAAGACCAGTTCGATTTTAGTTTTTTCCAGAAGGCACTGGATCTGGCGCATCAATACGGTTTAAGTGTTATTTTGGGAACACCTACTGCAACTCCACCAGCGTGGTTAACATCCAAATATCCTGAAGTATTAAACGCAAATAAGGACGGGGTGTTGTATCAACACGGCATGCGGCGTCATACCAACTACAGCAGCCCAATCTTCAGACAGCAATGTGAAAAAATCGTGCGCAATATGGTGATTGCCTATAAAGATCATCCGGCTCTTATTGGATGGCAGATCGATAATGAATTCAATTGTCATATGGATGTTTTCTATGCTGAGGCAGATCATGTCGCCTTCCGTGAATGGCTCAAGAATCGTTATGAATCGTTGGAGAATCTGAACCAGGCATGGGGGACTGTTTTTTGGAGTCAGACCTATACCGACTGGGCGCAAGTTCACCTTACCCGAAATATGGTCAGCCAATCTCCAAATCCTCATTTGGCATTGGATGAGAAGAGATTTATCTCAGCCAATACGATTTCTTTTGCCAAGCTTCAGGTGGACATTATTCGCGAATTGGACCCTGAACATTGGATCACAACAAATGGTACGTTTGGACATTTGGATAATCATGAAATGACAGAAGACCTGTTGGATTTCTTCTCCTATGATTCGTATCCGCAGTTTGCCACGATCTTCCCAGGGACAGACGATAACTCATTACAAGATCGGGCCTGGAGCATGAAACTGTCGAACGTACGTAACATGTCACCGAACTTCTGCGTCATGGAACAACAGTCTGGGCCAGGAGGCTGGGTTGACAGTATAGGCATGGGTACGCCAAGACCGGGCCAGATCCGATTATGGTCGTATCAATCTGTTCTTCACGGAACAGATCTACTCGTCTACTTCCGCTGGCGGACAGCAACATTTGGCACCGAGATGTACTGGCATGGCATCAATGATTACCATAATCAACCTAACAGAAGAGTACGCGAGGTTGCACAAGTAGGGGAAGAGTTTGCCAAGATCGGGCGTGTTATTGCGGGCACTACATATCAAGCCGATGTTGCGATCCTACAGGATTACGATAACATCTGGGATGGAGAGTTGGATGAATGGCACGGCCCGCTTCAGCAACAGAGTGTACGCTCCTGGTATAAACAGCTCCAGTATCGTCATATTCCGACGGATATGGTTACACTGCAACCAACGACAACACTGGAAGAGTTATCCGATTATAAGGTGATCATCTATGCTCACCCGGCCATCATGACAGACGAGACAGCAGAACTTCTGCAAGCCTATGTCAGTCAAGGAGGTACGCTGTTTTTCGGTGCGCGCACTGGATATAAGGATCTCAGGGGGCATTGTTATATGAGACCGTTCCCTGGGGCTGTCGCTGAGTTGTGTGGTGTAACCGTAGAGGACTTTACCTTAATCAAAGGAACCATTCCAGCAGCCAAACTGCAATGGAATGGGGCGAGTGAGCGACTTCAGGAGGGAACGTCAACGGCCGGATTTAACGAAGTTCTTCATGTGGAGCATGCTGACGTACAGGTTGTGGCTGAGTATACATCCGAATATTATGCAGGTAGTCCTGCATTGACCAAACGTACGGTAGGTCAGGGGCAAGTATGGTATTATGGAGCGGCTTACAATGAACCGGTCGTAGATGCTCTACTAGATGAAATAGGGTTATCTTCACCTGTGGGTGACCTGGTAGAGGTACCGTCCGAAGTTGAGCTTGGTATCCGTTCTGGTAAGGATAAAGCTTATGTCTTTTTACTCAACTACTCGGATCAACAAGTCCCCATTAACCTTAAGAAGCAAGCAAAAGAGTTACTGTCAGGTACAACACTTCAGAATGAGATCAACATGCCCGCGTATGGTGTATTCATCCTGGAGATCGATTTGCCACATTAAAAAATTCATTCATCCATATCATGCATTATTTATAGAAAGTAACACCAAAAACGCCATGCAGCCATTGCAAGGCGTTTTGTATATGCAGGATGTAATGTGTAATACACGTTGAGCATGGGCTGTTATTGTCTACATTTGGTATACCTATGCTTCGTACAAAATCTCACCTGTCCGGGATACGTCATATCCCTCGAATGATTGCAGTTCCTGCCTGAACTCCGGCGATTGGAGAATTCGCAGGACAGATTCTGTCCAGGCTTCATTACCTTGCTTCCTCAGCATGACCAGATCATAACGTTCCTGAATGAGCGGGATAAAATCAACCTGTCCCACAAGTCGCGCAGCCTTCTCAATGCCAACTCCGACATCAGCTTCTCCTGAACTGACTTTGGCCGCCACGCCCATGTGGCTGGTTTCTTCGACTTGATATCCGATCAGACCTGCGGCAGGAATTCCATGCAGTCGAAGTTGCTCATCCAGCAATACTCTCGCGCCAGAACCTATCTCCCGATTGGCTAGTCTCAGTTCAGGCTTGCTCAGATCGGTCCAATTCTGCAAGTTCTGTGGATTGCCACGCTGTACATATAGTCCGGCAGGTCGTGATAGCAAGTTCACCACAACATAAGATCGTCCCGTCAGAATTTTGCGAATATACGGCAGATTATACTCACCGGTATCTCCGTCGAGCAGATGGGTGCTGACCAGATCGGACTCACCGCGATACATCGAGATAAGCCCATCCAGACTACCCATGAACGAACGTAGCGGACGAATGTCCCGAGTTTGTTTTTCCATATGGCGCATTAGAATATCCAGACTGACATCCTGACCTGTTATGACCAGATGCCGTGGTACAGCAGTCATTGCATGAGCAGAACTCGCTGGAGTAATCGCATGCGTAGACCCAACGGGTGTAGTCGATTGTAAGGAAGTTCCCTGAAAATCATCCTGACCTGGCTGGGTCCCTGATGCCGAGGTCTGATGAGGAGTCGGGATACGCTGCGCTGAGGACTGAAGTTGTTTGGAGCGACGTTTATATGCCTCCAGATCAGTTGCATCAATTCGCATTTGTTTACCCACACGGTATGCGACGAGGTCTCCTTTTTTGATCAGGTCATAGACCGTCAGTTTCGATATTTTGAGTAGCTTGGATATTTCTTCGGTTGTGTAGGATTGCTCCTCCGTCATAAGTGAAGATCCTCCTTCAAAGGTATAGAGCAATTATGGTTTTATTATGAATGTTTCTTGTACTATATCATTAATTGAGGGATGCCATAAACATGAGAACACGCAATATACGCATAGGACAGATAACAAAAATCAAATGTGATCTTAATCACCTTCCCATTTTTTTTGTCTTGTGTATAATTAGATATAATCAATTATAACTAGTTATATCTAAAGATAACGTTGGGAGAGAAATGAATGAGAAAGAGAATCGGATATGTGTTGGGAAGTATGTCACTGGGACTGGCTCTTGTATTGGCTGGTTGCGGCGCAAACACGGGCACTACGGATACATCCACAGGTGCAGAACAAACGACCTCAACGTCAGCGGCATCAGGTGAAAGTTCATCAGCAGGAAATACCGATCCGCAGGAAACGGTAGATCTGACAATCTCTGCGGCGGCCAGTCTGACCGATGCGATGAAAGAGATTGAAACCAATTATGAGCTAGCTAATCCTTATATAGAACTTAATTTTAACTTTGGCGCCTCGGGTGCCTTGCAACAGCAGATTGAACAGGGTGCCCCGGCTGATATCTTTGTATCGGCGGCAACAAAAAATATGAATGCGCTAGTGGATGAAAACCTGATTGCATCGGGCGATCAGAAGAATTTGCTACAGAATTCACTGGTGGCCATAGTGCCAGCAGATGGGACCCACACAGTAACCAGTGAAACGGATCTCACCAGCGACTCCATCAAGACGGTAGCCATTGGGATTCCGGAAAGTGTTCCTGCGGGAACCTATGCCAAGGAAGCTCTGACCAATGCCAAGCTGTGGGATGAACTGGAAAGTAAACTTGTGCAGGGGAAAGACGTTAGAAAGGTTCTTCAATATGTAGAGACAGGTAATGCAGATGCAGGATTTGTATATAAAACGGATGCTCTTACTTCGGATCAGGTGAAAATTGCGTTTGAGGTGGACAAGAACAGCTACACACCAGCCAATTATCCAATAGGCATTATTGAAGGAACTAAACACCGTACAGAGGCCGAACAATTTTATGCGTATTTACAAACCCCTGAAGTGCTCGATATCTTCGCTAGATACGGATTCACAATTCCGGAATGAATGTGAACGCCATAGACTGGTCCGTATTCTGGTCACCGGTGCGCCTATCTCTTCAGGTAGCGTTATTATCCAGCGTAGTGGCCACTGTGCTCGGAATTGCGATAGCCTGGAAGATGTCACGTTCTTCATTTCGGGGAAAGATTCTGCTGGAAACGGCATTTATGCTGCCGCTAGTCCTTCCTCCGACGGTGGTTGGATTTCTGTTACTTGTCATATTGGGGCGTAAAAGTCTGTTTGGACAATGGATTGAAGCCATATTCTCCGCACCGGTTATTTTCACCTGGTGGGCTGCGGTGATTGCTTCGGTGGTGGTTGCTTTTCCACTCGTGTATCAGACGATGAAATCGGGATTCAGTGGTGTGGATCGTGATCTGGAGGATGCGGGTCGTTCGATTGGGGCGAATGAGTGGCAGGTCTTTCGTTACATTTCCTTGCCGCTCGCAGGCAGAGCATTGATGACCGCCTTCATCCTGGGCTTTGCCCGTGCACTCGGTGAATTCGGAGCCACACTTATGATTGCAGGCAATATTCCGGGCAAAACACAAACGGTACCCACGGCAATCTATGTCGCTGTGGATTCGGGCAATCAGACCATGGCTTGGGCATGGACTGTTTCCATTATTATCATCTCATTTCTCATGTTACTGATGACCAGACAGCAGCGAGATGGAAAAAATGACTAATTTGATATGTATTAATATTATATATAAAATGATGAAAAACCCGTTTTGAGGAAAGAACTTTTTTCCTTAACGCGGGTTTTTATTACCAATTTCATATGTACCAATATCAATATCCTGCCAAATTGGTCTTTATGGAAATGTAAAGCTGTTTTAACATAAAAAAATAAAAATTTTCCCGAAATTTAATCGTTCAGTACTCGCTTTCAGTGGGCTTGTTCCTGTAAGATAGAAGTAATGGATTCCAGCCAAGTACTGAAATAAGGAGAGACGACGATGAACACTAAATCTGATTGCGGCGTTTCGTTGCAAATTGATGACTATCTGGATCTTTTGCATTTTGCCATCCAAATTCAGGATCAGGAATGGCAACAATCCCTTATCCGCCAACTCAAAATATTTCAGACGGCGACGGAGCAGCAACGCACACCTGAAGAGGAACTATGGACACGGTTTGATTACATCAACAGCAAACTGACAGGTCTGTGCCACCAGATTCATGCCGCTCATTCCATGGACGAACGCAAGAAGTTCGAGGAACGGATCGGTCTCTTACAATTACAGCGAGTGGAAGTTGCACGTAAAATTAAATGGGCGAGTCGCAGATAGATGAGTAGTGTACACACCAAGTGATGCACCGCCAAAATGGTATAATCAGTGAGAGTCATACAAGAAGAAGCCATCCGCCAATCGATATAGGGGATGGCTTCTTCTTGTACTATAGAGAAGTCCTATAACCATATCAGGATGTCCTATTAGTTTAGTTATTGCCCTAAGATGACTTGTAATGATATTCTTTGTTCAACCTAATTCCGACTATACAAGTAAGAATGGTTTGTTAATAGGAAGAGGAATGGGAGTACACATCATATTTGCTGTGATAACAGCCTGTGGAGGAGATTGGGAATGGTTAAAAAACGGGGGATTCAAAAATTCCGGACAGCACTGCTGTTCATTACAATGCTGGCGGTACTGGCTGGATGCAGCACAGGAACTGCAAGCAATGATTCAGAATCTGCTTCGGCAGCAGGCGACACCAAAGTGAAAAAGATCATTGTAGGAACAGGTACACAGTTCCCAAATGTCTGCTTCATTGATGAGAATGGCAAGTTAACAGGTTATGATGTGGAACTGATCCGGGAGATCGACAAACGTTTGCCTGAGTACGAATTCGAATTCAGCACCATGGATTTCAAAAACCTGCTGCTGAGTCTGGAAACAAAAAAAATTGACCTGATCGCTCACCAGATGGAAGTGAATGATGAGAGACAGGCCAAGTTCCTGTTTAATGATGAAGCCTATAATATTTTTCCAAATAAAATTGTCGTAAGTCAGAAAAATGAGGAAGTAAAATCGATTGAGGATCTCAAAGGGAAAAAACTGATTGTTGGTGCTACAAGTAATGCGGCTGTACTTGCTGAGAAATGGAATGCAGCGAACGGCAACGGGATTGATATTGTTTATTCCGGAGCGGGTGAGGATACCATTACTCAGATCAAAACAGGCCGGGTGGATGCTACCATCAGCACTCAGTTTGCCATTGATTATCAGAATAAGGCGGTTGATGCTCAGCTGAAAACGGTAGGAGATGCCCTCTCCAACTCCAAAGTATACTTCATTCTGAACAAAGATGAGCAGGAGCTCAAAACCAAAGTGGACGAAGCGCTCAAAGCGATCAAAGAAGATGGAACGTTAGGCAAACTGAGCACAGAGTGGCTTGGAGCTGACTATACGGTTGAAGAGTAGTCTGAGAAAGGTGTGCAGCGGTAATGGGAAAATCATTTGATCTGTCATTGGTTCTGGATTTCATCCCGGAACTGCTACGATATTTGCACATAACACTGATTGTACTGGGTGGTTCCATCGTGCTCGGACTGGTGGGCGGCGTGCTTCTGGCCGTTCCCCGGCTGTATCGGATTCCGGTACTAAGCCAGTTGGCTACCCTGTACGTCTCATTCATGCGGGGCACACCGATCCTGATCAAATTGTTCCTAGTGTATTATGGACTTCCCGAGTTGCTCAAACCCATTGGCATCGATCTGTCGAGAACCGACCCGTTGTTATTTGTCATTGTGACCTATGCGCTTAGTGATGCGGCATCCTTTGCCGAGATCTTTCGCGGAGCGGTGCGCAGTGTGGATAAAGGTCAGACGGAAGCAGCCTATGCTGCGGGTATGACCACATTCCAGTCTTTTCGGCGGATTGTTGTTCCGCAGGCACTGATTGTTGCTTTTCCGAACATGGCCAACACGTTAATCGGTTCATTAAAGGATACGTCTTTGGCCTTCTCCATTGGTGTCATGGATATGGTGGGCAGAGGGCAGACGTTAATTTCGGCTACATCGCATGCACTTGAAGTGTATATCAGTCTGTCTGTGGTCTATTATGTCATTGTTATTGTGCTTGAAAAAGGATTTGCCTTTGCAGAACGCAGACTCCAGCGTCATGAACGCAAGAGAGTCGTACACAAACCGGCAATTCGAGCCAAACGCCTGAAACGAATAGCGGGGTGAGCATATGTCGATTGATCTCCAGTTTATCTATACATCTTTTTTTCAAATCCTGAAGGCATTGCCACTGACACTTGTCATTACGATTGTTCCGTTGATTGCAGGCTTCGGAATCGGTCTGGCTACGGCTCTGATCCGTATTTATCGCGTGCGGTGGATTCACCGCATTGCTGACTTCTACGTTTCATTCCTGCGTGGAACACCGATGTTGATGCATCTATTCCTCATCTATTACGGTATTCCGATGATTATCGATAAGCTGGCGGAACGTTACGGTTGGGCGTTCCAATCCTCGTCGATTCCAATTCTCGTATTTGTACTGATTGCTTTCTCGCTCACAGCGGGCGCCTATATGTCCGAGATTATCCGTTCAGGCATTCTTGCTGTGGATATCGGCCAGATGGAGGCGGCTCACGCTGTAGGCATGAGCACATTCCAGGCTTTAAGACGTATCATCATCCCTCAAGCGATTGGGGCTGTATTGCCTAACCTGTGCAGTATGTTTGTTGGGTTCCTGCATGGATCAACACTCGCTTTTACCGTGTCTCAGATGGATATACTTGGTAAAGCGGATGTGGTGGCATCCGTCAGTCTGAAGTTTCTGGAGGCCTTTATCGCCGCAGCGTTCATCTATTGGGGGCTGACCATCATTGCCGAGCGGATCACTGCTCTGCTTGAGCGTCGGGTTGCCGTGTATAGCAAAGGAGGCGTGTCATGATTACACTAACCAACATACACAAAACTTTTGGCAAGCAGGAAGTATTGAAGGGAATTGATCTGACCGTGGAACAGGGCGATGTCGTAGCGATCCTTGGACCGAGTGGATCAGGCAAAACAACGCTGCTGCGCTGCGTCAATTTTCTGGAACGTGCCGATGAGGGCGAGGTTCAGATCAGTGGATTAACCGTCGATTGCAAGCATGCACGCAAACATGACATTGTGCAGTTGAGACGAAAAACGGCGATGGTGTTCCAGCATTATAATCTGTTCAAACACAAGACGGTGCTGGATAACGTCACGGAAGGTTTAATTATTGCCCAGAAAATGTCCAAAGCCGATGCCCGCACGCGTGCCTTGCGCGTGCTTGAACAAGTCGGACTGTCTGCCAAAATCAATGAGTATCCAAGTATGTTGTCAGGTGGACAACAGCAACGGGTGGGCATCGCCAGAGCATTGGCACTGAATCCCGAAGTGATTTTGTTTGATGAACCGACTTCTGCGCTGGACCCCGAGCTTGTGGGTGAAGTGTTGTCTGTCATCCGCTCCATTGCTCAAGAGGGGATTACCATGATTGTAGTCACCCATGAAATGGGGTTTGCCCGTGAGGTGGCAAATCGGGTTGTTTTCATGGATGGAGGTTCCGTTGTGGAGGAAGGAACCCCGGAGGAGGTGTTTGTACGTCCCAAGCAGGAACGTACTCGCCAATTCCTCAGTCGATATTCTTCCGACTGGAGTTATGTCATCTGACGATATAGGCGCAAGCTGTAGTAACTGACGATCCCGGCCCGGCATATGCTGTAACAGGCAAATGCTGATAGGCCGGGTTTTTCTATGGGTGAAGCAGGCCGTGACGGTAAGGAGGAGGACCATGCAGAGCAAAATCGATGAAATCATCACACATATTGCACACTCTCACCAGCAGATCGCACGTGTGCTGGATGCCAAACGCCAAGTCGCTGTACGCATGTCTGAAATCATCAATCATTTGCCAGATATCGAACCGGAGTTGGACGGCGTTGACGGTCTGCTGGATAGCTCTGGGCAAATCAACAAAAGCATTATCTCTTACTTGGGGGGCCTTGCAGATCTGGAAGAGGCTGTAGCCGAAACGCTGACCCAAGTCATGCGGGAGATCGCGGTTCAAGAGGAAGAATAAGCCCGGAAGGCGGGTGAAGGAACATGAGTAGAGAACAGAGCCTCATTCTGATGCTGGACGCAGCAGCCAAAATGCAGTGGAATATTGCCCTGATCCTGGAGGCAAAAGCGATTGAGGCCGAGAAGGTACGGAACTGGACGCTGAATCATTTGAATGGGGATACCTTTCTGACGCATGGGGATCAGGTAGGCGAGCCGCTTAAAATGCATGATCAGCTGGTGGAATTGCTGGAAGGATTAACCCGGATGGAGACCGGACTGTGCAACAATCTCAAAGCGGTGATGGTGCAGAACGATAGCGAAGATGGCGGCGGTATGGACGGTGGCATGTTTGGCGGCATGGATCTGGGAGACATGGGAAAATGAGTCTGATGCGGCGTGAGCAGGAAGCCAAACTGGCGCTCATTGAATCCATTGCACACAGTCAGCAGGCGCTGGCACGCATTCTGGACAGTGTAGCCAGTGTAACCGCTCATTCGGAAGTATCCGCCCGCAGTCTGGCCGAAAACATTCGTTTGCTGAGTCGCTATCAGGCAGAAATGTCTCGTATGGTTACGGGAATCAGGCTGGCCCGAATCCAGCATGGGGAGCCTGGCTTGCCGTGGCTCAAAGACCCCGGGTGTGCAATTCGTATCGTTCGGGACATACAGGAGGAATGTTGACATGTTAAAGAAAAAGAAAATACGACTGAGAACCAAAAGAGCTTTGTTAATCCGTGGAGCCCGTCTGCGCAAAATTCGCAAACTGCGTGCGCTCAGAGCCAAACGTGTTCTTCACAAACGTCCACTTAAAGGACGCAGTGCGTGGCTCAAAAAAAAGAAACGTGCGGTACGGCGGCACCGGAGTCCAAAGCCCGTACAACCAGTCGTCCCGGCTACCCCTACCGATCCGAACCCGGACGGTGCGTACAGCCAGGGATACAACGAGGCGTACAACGAGGGATTCAACGCGGGTTTCGCCAAGGGATTCGAGGACGGACATCAGCTGGCGTACAAAGCACAGTAACCGATTAGACCGGATTATTCCTGCATGGAATCATACCTGTATAACAGTTAGCCCGGGGGACAGATCCCTCCGGGCTATTTGCATCGCCGCAAAAGCGGACATGCCCGTACAGGCGGATGTGGAGGGCATGCGCCAATTTTGCGCCTTGCAGGACACCCGTCCATGATGCATCTGACCCCGAGGCATATCCTTTAGAGGGAAGACCAATCTCGGGGAGAGTCTGGAAGTGAGATCTCCTGAAGGAAGACAGGGTGAATAATGTGGCAAAACGAAGGCACCGTCCGCTGACCGAAGCGGAAACGGCTTACCGCGGCGGATATGCAGAAGGCCGCAGATTTGGCGGCTGTCAAGCCATGATGGAGCGGGTGCAGATGTTTGAACCGACCCTGCGGGACATGAAGGTGTTATATATCCCGCAAGGATTCGATGCCATCGATGAAGGTGTCACCTTGGCTCTGCAGCAATCTGTACGTGAATGCGTTGTTGGATCGCCAGCAGCGATGTTGCAGGAAGCCAGTCAGCATCGGCCCGATGTTGTGCTCGTCATGAATGGTCTGCATGTATTTCCCGCAGATCATGTAGAGCAGGTGAATGGCATACGTGCACTCGGTATCCGAACTGCCGTGTGGTTTGTGGATGATCCGTATTTCACCGAAGATACAACGTCCCTTTGCCAGCACTATGATGTCGTCTTCACGCATGAAGAGGCCGCCGTACCCTTCTATCTGGGACATGGAGCGAACCAGGTCATCTATATGCCACTCGCGGTGAATCCAGGCATGTTTCAACCGCGGCGCGCCGCACCGCAGCATCAGCACGACATTTGTTTTATCGGTACCGGATTCTGGAACCGGATTGCCTTGTTTGATGAGCTGGCCCCTTTTCTAGCGGACAAAAAGGTATTCATTGCGGGTAGCCAGTGGAATCGGTTGACACGCTATGATGTACTAGGCCGTTTCATCCACGAAGGATGGATTGCTCCTGGAGAGACAGTAGATTATTACAATGGCGCCAAGATTGTCATTAACATTCACCGGACTTGCGAGAATGGGGAAGACAATCGTAATACACATCATCTTAAAGGTCACTCGATTAATCCACGAACGTATGAGATCAGCGCCTGCGGCACAATGCAGATTACGGATGCACGTGCAGATTTACCCCGTTATTATAAGCCGGGATATGACATCGAGACGTTCACCAACGCAGCAGAACTTCAGCGCAAGATCCACTATTATCTGAAGCATGAAGAAGAACGACAGGCGATGGCGTGGCGTGGACTTCTCACCACGATGAACCAGCATACATTCACTCGCCGGATCGGTCAGTTGCTGGAACATTTGTAATCCCCGTCTGAAGTGCAGCATTAACAAGAACACTATCCCAAAAAATAAAGGAGTGGCGGTATGTCTCTCAAACACCGTAAAACCAAAAAGGTTCATGCACCCGTACTGAGCCTGGCTGATCAAGCACGCAAAAATGGGCAACATGCCGGATATGACGCAGGTAAGGAAGAAGGATATCTGCGCGGTCGCGCCAACTATATAGTGAATTGTGCACAGGAACCGTTGCCTTTCCGACAGCTTCACGTGCTGTATGTATCCTCGGGTAAAGGCTTCCCTTACTCCCCGTTGGATGAGGCCATTATGGCCACGCTACAGGGTATGGTAGCTCAAGTAACCCTCTCTGATCCGCGTCAACCGGTTTCTGAAATTGCACTGCAGACGCGTCCTGATCTTGTGCTTGTGCTGGACGGAATGGATATCCCCATCGAGCATATCGATGCGATTCGCCAAGCGGGCATTCAGACGGCGATCTGGCTCACGGATGACCCGTACTATACAGATATGACGCTGGATATTGTGACACATTTTGACCATGTCTTCACGTTGGAACTAAACTGTATCGATCTATATCGACAAATCGGCTGCGCGTCCGTTCACTACCTCCCTTTTGCCGCATTCACTAATCATTACTTTCCAATTACAACTCCTTCCCCGTTAAAACGGGATGTCAGCTTTATCGGCTCGGCCTACTGGAACCGGGTATACTTCTTCAATCCGATCATGCCTCAGTTGATGTCACACAATACGGTATTTAACGGAATCTGGTGGGACCGTCTGCCTGACTATACTGCCTATGGCGAGAAGATTGAACTCGGTCGCTGGATGAGTCCGCCGGAGACCAATGATGTGTACAATGGCACCAAAATTGTCATCAACCTGCATCGATCCCACGAAGATGATTCCGTTAATAATAATCACCTCAAAATCGCGCCAGCTTCACCAAACCCGAGAACGTTTGAGATTGCCGCGTCCACGACGCTACAGCTGACCGACGCGCGGGATGACATTGCACGTTTCTACAAACCGGGTGTGGAGATTGAGACATATTCCTCGCCGCAGGAGTTACTCGACAAAGTGGAATATTATCTTACTCATGAAAAGGAACGCCGTGAGATTGCACTTCGTGGACTCGAACGTACACTGAAAGACCACACGTATGGCAAAAGAATTAATGAAATGTTAACCATCATATTCCCTTAATTCTGGCTGGGAGGAGGTGTGCACAGTACCCTGTATCGGATACCCGTGTACAGGGTCCGTGCGGCCATGGCAACGAAACCAAAGCTGATGTTATTTTCACATGTGTGTAATACTCGCAGCATTACAGGTGCCGAGAAGCTGCTACTTCATTTTATGAGAGAGATCGGTACGATCTTTGAATGTGTGCTCGTAGCCCCTCAGGAGGGGAAGCTTGCGGGCCTTGCGCGAAGATTCGGCATTCAGGTCAAAATATGCACTCTGCCGATGCTTCACGGTGTGTACACACCTTACCTGGGCATTGCAGATGATGCGGAGCATCTTCGTCATACACCAGCGTATCAGGAAGCAGTCTCCCTAATACGGGAGACTGCTCCCGATATGGTGTTAACGAACACCTGCGTTAATGTGATGCCGGCTGTAGCGGCAAAGTCCCTTCAGATTCCGGTCATCTGGAAGATTACCGAGATCATTCATACGAATGAACATACAAACGAGGCAATCCAGATGATTGGGCGTTACGCGGATTGGATTATCGGTATATCCGAGACAGCGGTAGCCCCATTCCACGAAGCCGGCATAGGTGACAAAGTGACCATTATCTCCCCAACTTGGGAACCCGCGCTACCAGCACCGGACCGCTGGGTTCATCTGCGCGAACGCAAGCGTAAGGAGCTCGGTTTCAAATCATCGCAGACCTGTATCGGTTATATTTCTTCATTTATATATGATGCCAAAGGGTTGAAACCTTTTGTGGATATGGCCTTGAGGATCTGTGAAACACATTCGCGTTGTCGCTTCTGGATCATCGGGGCACCATCGGATAAAAAGTATTACGACGAGTGTGTATCACGGGTGAAAAAATCCGGGTATTCACGCCGGTTTACCTTCACTACGTTTGAAGAGAACGTATCTCTGGCATATACCGCGATGGATATCCTGGTCATCCCAAGCATGGTCAAAGAAGGATTTGGCATGACCGCACTGGAGGGTCTCTATTTTGCCAAACCGGTCATCGCTTTTGCTCAGGGTGGACTGAAGGAATTAATGGAATCCGTAGGCAGTGATGCATTTCTGGCCCCACCGGGTGATACCGAAGCGCTTGTCACCTTGGCAACAACCTTGCTGAATGATGCAGAGCTGGCCTCGAATACGGGGTGGAGTAATCGGACAGAAGCGGAAAGGCTCTACGGCGTTGAAACCTACCGAACGAAACTGCATACGATGGTGACACAGTGGTTATTGCGTTTTCCCGGATGGTTTGCTTATATCCAACCTCCGAATGGACCTGTGTATACCCATGGGGAGGGAGGACTGCGCACTGTACTGGTTCTGGAGCCGACTACGGTTCGGGCACTATTATTCCCACTGACCGTCATACAGGCGTTGCCACATTCCTCATTACCTCCAATCGCATTGGGTCACGATGCTCCTGTTGCCTCAGGTACTGTCCCGGCTGCAAAGCCGATTCAACAGAGGGGCAAAACGCGGAAACGTCGTCGCAAGCCACTTGCACCTCATTCTCGCCGAGACCGTGAGGGGCTGAAACGTACTTCCGGAACTGGCAGACGTAAGGGGAGAACCCGTACAACGAAGGGACCGCGTCCACATATGGGGAAATCGGCTAGTCGCAGACGCAAATCTGCCAAGGCAGGACGTAGCCGAGCAGGGCGCAAGGGTTCCAATACAAGATGAAGGCAGGGATTACGATGAAGATCATGACGGTGCTGGGTACGAGACCTGAGATCATACGGCTCAGCCTGATCATCTCCAAGCTGGACCAGTACGCGTCCAAACATATTCTGGTGCATACGGGACAGAACTTCACGGAAAGTCTCAGCGGTCTCTTTTTCAAGGAAATGGGCCTGCGCGCACCGGATTACGTTCTTCAGGATGAAGCGGCCACTCTGGGACGACAGCTATCCTCGATGTTTACGCAGATGGAAGATCTGATATTGCAGGAGAAGCCCGATAAATTGCTGCTGCTCGGCGATACCAATAGCGCATTATGTGCAATATTGGCTGAGCGCATGGGTGTTCCTGTTATTCATATGGAAGCAGGCAATCGTTGCTTCGACCTGGATGTGCCTGAAGAGAAAAATCGTAAGGTTATTGATGCCATCTCCACCGTTAATATGCCTTACACGGAACAGAGCAAGAAACATTTGGTCAGTGAAGGGGTACCAAGCAGGCGTATCGTGCTAACGGGCAATCCCATCTATGAAGTAATGCAGCACTACGACGCGCAAGTAAGTTGCAGCAAAATACTCAAAAAGCTCAAGCTGAAGTCCGGGCAATACTTCCTGGTTACTGCCCATCGAGCCGAGAATGTGGATCATGCCCCTCATTTGCTGGAGATTATGAAAGGGCTGAACCAGGTCGCAGAGGAACACGGGTTGCGTGTGATCTGCAGTATTCATCCGCGTACAGCGATCCGGATTGCGGAGCATCTGCATCTGGAGATGAACCCGCTGGTGGAGTTTCACGAGCCGTTTGGATTCTTCGACTTTGTAATGCTTGAACGTCATGCACGCTGTGCACTTACGGATAGCGGTACCGTGCAGGAGGAGTGTTGCATTATGGGCGTGCCGACCGTAACGATGCGTCGAACTACCGAGCGGCCGGAAACGGTCGATTGCGGCAGCAATGTAGTCTCCGGTCTGGATGCCGCGCGCATCGCTGATTGCGTGAAAGTCATGACAAAGATGTCTAGCGACTGGGATTGCCCGCAAGGTTACAAAGCCACAGATGTATCCAGTAAAGTGGTTAAATTTCTGCTTGGAGGGAAAATGCATGTTTGAAAATAAGCGTATACTCGTGACTGGCGGTACGGGATCATGGGGTTATGAACTTGTGGCTCAACTACTGCCCCAGCAGCCCAAAGAAATTATTGTATATTCCCGGAACGAGTCTAGCCAAGTAGCTATGAGTCGTGAATTTGAAGACCCGCGTCTTCATTTCCGGATTGGAGATATTCGTGACAAGGACGCTTTGACGGCGGCTTGCCAGCATGTGGACTATGTATTTCATCTGGCAGCGCTCAAGCATGTTCCGGTGTGTGAAGACCAGCCGTACGAAGCACTCAAAACCAATGTGATTGGTACACAGAACGTAATCGAGGCCGCTATTGAGAACAAGGTGGAAAAAGTAATCTATATCTCGACTGACAAGGCTGCCAATCCGTCCAACTTTTATGGCATGACAAAAGCGATCGGCGAGAAATTAATTGTATATGCAAACTTGTTACACAGCGATACCAAGTTTGTTACGGTACGGGGTGGGAATGTACTGGGAACAAATGGAAGTGTGGTACATCTGTTCAAGAATCAAATCCGCCAGAAAGGGCAGGTCTCCATCACGGATATGAGTATGACTCGATTCTTTCTTACGCTGAAGGACGCAATTACCTTGCTGTTCAAAGCTTCGGTGGAAAGTGTCGGCGGAGAGATCTTTGTCATGACGATGCCTACCTGCAAAATCGTTGATCTCGCGGAAGTACTGATTGAGGATTCCGGTGTGGAGAATGTGAGCATTGTGGAACGGGGCATTCGTCCAGGGGAGAAAATCCATGAAATATTGATGAGTGAATTCGAGAGCATGACCACCGTTGTTTACGATGAGCAGTACCTGGTAATTCTTCCTACCCTGGGCATACCGGGCCTGCGTGAACATTATACCAATTGTCCTCCGGTCTCCTTTAACAGTTTCAGTTCTGAACACCAACTCATGACCAAAGAGGAGATTCGTGAAATTCTGAAACGCGGAGGATTCTTGTCATGAAACTGCTGATACTTGGTGGAAACGGAATGGCCGGCCATATTTTGGTCGACTATTTCCGCCGTCAAGGTGTACACAGCGTCTTCTACACATCTCGGGATGTAACGGACCCCAATGGTCTGCTCCTGGATGTGAACGACAGCTTCATGGTTGATCGATTGGTAGAAGCTGTGCACCCGGATGTGATTATTAATGCTGTAGGTGTGTTGAACAACTTCGCAGATGAGGACAAAATTACTGCATATCATATTAATGGTTTCCTGCCACATCGTCTGCGGCGGGTTGCAGATACGATTGGTGCACGCCTGATTCATATCAGCACGGACTGTGTGTTCAGCGGAGAACGGGGAGCATACCGGGAAGATGATGTTACGGATGGGACTTCAGCTTACGCTATCACCAAAGCACTTGGCGAAGTTCAGGATGAAGGTCATCTGACGATCCGTACGTCCATCATTGGACCCGAGATTCGCCAGGGCGGCATTGGTCTGATGCAATGGTTTATGTCCAGCACAGGTGAAGTCGGGGGGTATACCCGCGTATTCTGGAACGGTGTGACCACACTTGAGCTGGCCAAATGGGTAGACCATTACCTGTCCTCATCGGTTAGTGGTCTGATCCACCTAGCTCATCCGGCACCTGTCAGCAAGCATGACCTGCTTATATTGTTCAAGCAGACCTGGGATAAGCAGGATGTGACGATTGTGCGTGATGACAGTGTGGTGCAGGACCGTACGCTGGTGTCCACTCGCGAGGATGTGAAGACAGACCTGCCGGATTATTCTACAATGCTGAAGGAGTTGGCATTATGGATGGAGCAGAGCTGAGAGACAAGAAAGTGCTGATTACAGGCGCCTCCGGTTTTACCGGGCGACATGCCGTATCTTATTTTCGGGAAGTTGGTGCAGTGGTTGCGGCTGTAGTCCGGAGGCCGGATGTGTATTCATTCGGAAAAGGTGCACAAGTCCATGTCTGTGATCTGAACGATAAACAGCAAGTACGTCATCTGATCGGCGAGGTGCAGCCCGACTATGTGCTGCATCTCGCTGGCAAAAATTCAGTGCCTGATTCGTGGTCTGATCCGCTACTGGTCCTGGAGACCAATGTGATGGCCGTGCTGTATCTGCTGGATGCGCTTCGCAGTTGTCCGACAGCACGTACCGTTATTGTAGGATCGCGGTTAAAATATACGCCGGAACCTGGCCGGATTCCCCAGCCTCCGCATCCATACAGCCTCAGTAAAGCGCTGGAAGAGATGGTGTCCTTGTCGTGGATGTCGCTCTTCGGACAACAGATCATGCTGGCGGAGCCAGGCAATCTGATTGGTGCGGGTCCTTCCACAGGCATCTGTTCACTGCTTGCACGCCATGTTGTTGCCTGTGAGCAGGCGGGAAAAACCGAGGCATTCCGTCTGTCCGGACGGGACAATACCCGTGACTTTCTGGATGTGCGGGATGCCGTCAGAGCGTATGCGACCCTCATGGTACACGGGTCCAGTGGTACGGTATACCCGGTGGTGTCTGGAGTCGAGCGCAGTCTTGGTGAAATTGCAGATCTGCTGTTGTCCATGACAGAAGCGGAAGTACCTGTTCGCTGGGATGGGGCATCTTCTGGTCCGGATGGTTCGGGGAAACAGGAGGAATTATCACTGCTGCGCAAGCTTGGCTGGCAGCCGATGATTCCATTTGCCACATCACTTCAGGATATCCTGAGTGATGTTCGTGTCCAGCAAGGGAGGACGACAAGTTGAATCCGAGAGTATCCATTGTCATTCCATTCTACAACTGCCCTTATGTGCCTCAGGCGATTCAGAGTGCGCTGAACCAGACGTATCCCCATGTGGAGATCGTTGTTGTGAATGACGGTTCAACCCGGCATGCAGAGTTGCTTCAACCCTATCTTCCTTATATTAATGTGCTTGGCAAAAGCAATGGCGGGACGGCTTCGGCACTTAATCATGGCATCCGCCATGCCTCTGGTGATTATGTAGCTTGGCTCAGTTCGGATGATTATCTGTACCCGGATAAAATTCGTTATCAGCTGGAGTTTATGCAGCGTGAGAATGTGCTCGTCTCCCATACGAACTTTCATTATATCAACGAGCATTCGGCAGTTACCAAAATGCATGGTGGGCCTGAACCGATGTCGGATATGGATTTACTACGACGGTTTGTTAACGGCAATCCGGTGAATGGCTGCACGGTCATGATTCGCAAGGATCTCTTTAGCGGAGTGGGGTTGTTCGATGAACTTCTTCCCTACACCCATGATCTGGATCTCTGGATGCGTATTGTACTGAACGGTCATCGGTTCCCATACCTGAATGAACCGCTTACTGCCTATCGGTGGCATGGGGGAATGGGATCGGTACGTCATGCTGATGTCATCGGCAGAGAGGCATCCATGGTATGGTCCAGATATCGGGAACCGCTGTTGCAGCGAATAGCGACGCTTGGCGGGTAGCGTAGGGAGGGCAGTTATGAAAGCCAAAAGATGGCTGATTAACGCCCTCTTTGCGCAGCATTTTACCTAAGACAGTAAGAGGAGGGGAAGGCCCGAATGGAGCCAAAAGTATCGATCGTCATTCCTTTTTACAATTGTGCTTATATCGAGCAGGCTGTTCACAGTGCCATTCACCAGACGTATCCGCATATCGAAGTCATCGTGGTGGATGATGGGTCAACCGAGCACGTGGAGCGGCTACAGCCATTCATGGATTCCATCCGCTATATTCGCAAGGAAAACGGTGGAACCGCGACAGCATTAAATGAGGGCATCAAACATGCAACAGGGGATTACTTTGTCTGGCTCAGCTCAGATGATGTGATGCTACTTGATCGGGTGGAGAAACAACTGAAGTTTATGCGAGAGGTCAAGGCTTCATTCTGTCATGGTGCCTACCATTATGTGAATGAGAAGAGTGAATGGTTGGATACGGTGCATCCAGAAGTGGGAAGTCGTCTGGAGATGTTGCAGGTACTGCTGGAAGGTTGTCCGATCAACGGCTGTACTGTCATGTTAGAGATGGAAGCATTCGAGCGGTTCGGACTGTTCGACACTGATTTTCGCTACACCCATGACTATGAGATGTGGATGAGGCTGTTTCCAATGTATGAGCTGTTCTACTACAATGAACCTCTGATGTGCTACCGATTGCATGAATCGATGGGGACCAAACGCCATTTCAAGGCACTGGTTGCCGAGATGGAACAGGTTCAGGCGAAGCATCGGCCTATTCTGTTCAACTTACTTCAGGTTGGCGGGTACTGGAAGTAGATGGTTTTGGCAACGATGGCTGAATGGAATAGGTGTTAATTGGACAGGAGAGCACCCTTATGAAACACTTTTTAAGTGTTATAAGTGGAAGCTCTTTTTTTGCTTTATGGACAGATACGTGGACACAAAGGGTGATCGATTGCTGAAGTCTCTGTATAATGAAATGATTCATACACGGAAGGGACTGGACTATGCGCAGATATCAATATCTTAAACCCAACTATTAATAAACTAATGGAGGTAAGAGTATTGATTACAGAGTTATACACAGAACGGTTATATTTGCGAAAAATGAACGTATTGGATGCGGCCAGCTTGTTTAAAATTTGGTCTGATCCGGATGTAACTAGATTTATGAATATCACTCATTTTACGGATGAAAATCAAGCTATAGCCATGATTAATCTTCTGAATGATCTTGCTCAGGAAAACAAGGCCATTCGGTTCTCTATCCTTGTGCAAGAGTCCAACGAAATCATAGGTTCATGTGGTTATAATACACTGGATTTTGACAATCTCAAAGCAGAAATCGGGTATGACATTGCCAGATCACACTGGGGGAAAGGATATGCTACGGAAGCGATCTCTTCTTTATTAGCTCATGCATTCTCGACTATGAAGCTGAATCGTATTGAGGCAAAGGTTGACCCCGATAATGTGAATTCTATCAAGCTATTACAAAAGCTCAATTTCACATATGAAGGTACTCTCAGAGCATACGAGAGGGCAGGCGAAACGTTCAGTGATCTGAATATGTATTCCAAGTTGGCGACAGATTAGAGAGATCTGTAGTAGCGTGTCCTCGGTCTGTTAGAACACATTTGAAGCGAACAAGGGGTGTCCTCAGTCATTCATATGACAGATGGGACACCCCTTGTTTGATATTTCGATATGTTATATGAAGACGGCATGTCACTGGACGACTCAATCTTTTGAATTCATGATTGCCATCGATGCAGGATCGGGAAATATATATCCTTTAGGCAACTTTTTCATCAATTCATTCATTACAGCGTAATCCACGTTGATGTGAGGTGTGGAAACTGGAGTCGAAAACCAGCGATTGTATAGATCACTTGGTACAAGTAACGTCATATTGTATGTCCTCCTCTGTAGATGGCTTCTTGGTAGACTTGAAATGTACGCAATCCCATCACTTCCAGTGAACGATTTTGTTCAGCCCAGGCTTTCGCCGCCGCACCCACTGCTCTCCGGGTAACATGATCCTCAAGTAGTGCATCCAACAGTTCACGGAGCGAGTCGACATCCTGCGGAGGAACAACCCATCCCGTGCGTCCAGGGTCAACCATCTCAGGCATGCCGGCTGTACCACTGACGATAACAGGTACACCCGCCAGTTGCGCTTCGGTAACGGAGAACGGCTGGGTGTCCTGCAGACTGGGCTGGACATAGATATCTGCATGGCGCAGGAAGGAAGGAATATTGTCCAGCTTGCCCCAGAACACAACATCGGCTCCAATCCCCGTTGACGCGGCCTGTGAACGCAATTCATCGGTTAGATTGCCTTCTCCTGCGATCCAGCAGACCCAATCGGAACGTTTATTTTTCAGACTGGCTAAGGCCTTGATTAACACATGAACGCCCTTGATATATTCAAGTCGTCCCGTAAAGGCAATGACTTTCTTGCCCGCAGGTGGTCGCTGGCGGAACTTCACAGCTGCTGAGGCACGGTAGGCTGGGAGATCTACAGCATAGGGAATCTGTCTGAACTTTGATTCAGGAACGGCAAGCTCTGTAAGCGTACTCTTGATCCAGTGGCTTGACACGAGAATGAGCTCGGACTGTGCTGCACTTCGCTCTTCCAATGAGAGAAAATAACGTCCACGCTTGGATTGCAAATATGAAGGGAGAGTAAGCTGTGGGTTGGAATTTTGAGCATCGTAAAAGGCTTCGCGTGCAAGAGCGCCATGATAGCTTGTAACCAGTGGGATATTGCGGTTCAAGATGCGTTTTATGGCTACGGCAGCTACCGGATCTTGCGCATGAATAACGTCATAGTCCTCCACCCCCAGATAAGCGGCTGCCATCTCGAAGGCATATCTATTCAGTTCATAATAAGCGAGGAGAGGATCGGCAGTGAATTGTGGCAGATCAGTCGGATTGAGTTTGGCTTGCAACATGGGCCACACCTTATCCTTGGAGAAAGCTCGGTTCAGATTACGAACATATACTTCGTTATTGGCACCATTTGTGCCCATGATATCAACCTCTACACCAAGTGCGATTAACCTGTCGGCCAGTTGTTTAACATATGTCCATATGCCTCCCATATGTGTAAGCTCCCAATACGTAACGAGCAGAACTTTCATAGCTACCTCCTTGTCACGGCCTGCACCGGCCGAGCTTCTATCCTTTTATTCTATGAAAAAAGAGGACCGGAAGGTCGGGCATTTCCGTGTAATTGGTCGAAAATGGGTGAATGCAAATGGCAATGGACGAGAGGAAGCATATCCTATGTACAGGAAGGTTCGTGTGCTCCGAAGGAGGGATCTACAGTGGCGGTATATTTACTTGAGATTCATGAGAATCTGTTACAGACATTTGTTCCCGTCAAGTACATGGATGTGGAGTTGGCCTATGTGGGCGGCGAGGAAGGGACGGATGTATTTGTTGGTGGAGCCAGTATTCACGGAGAACTGTATCGACACCTTTTTCACCTAACGTCAAATTCGGGGGGAGCGGGCGGTAATCAGGTCATTCATAATCTGGATGTGTCATCCGAGCCTTATGAACTGAGGATCATCAGCAACAGTTCTTCACCGAAGCATCTGGTTATTCGAATATATTGCAGAAGTATTCACGGTCAGACATTGGGCATACTGTCAGAATATCAGATGATGAAGCTTGCAGATTGATATGGACATCATTGCATAATCATGATTTACCAACGTGTGGAGCAGGGAAGGTGCCTGTTCCATTTTTTTGTGGTGCATCCATAGTAGAATTGTCTGAAAAAATAGCTTGACAGCAAAGGTATTTTCATTAGAATTAGATCAGTATTAAACGAAAGTTTAAAACGACGATTTAAAACGATAGTTTGAAATTAGTCGTCAATATAGGCTGAGTGAGACGCATGGATAAGCCTGCGATCTACTGGCTGGAAAAGAGTGTGGAGAACGTGAAAGAACAAACAGCAGTACCCCAGGAGCCGGCAGAGTTTTCGCTTAAAGCCATTATACTGCCACTCCTGGCAATTATCGTCGGAATGATTATGGTTATTCTGGACAGCACGGTGGTGAACGTGGCCATTCCAAATCTGGTTCAATATTTTGAGACGGATCTTAAAACGATCCAATGGACGGTTACGGGTTACACCTTGGCTTTGTCTGCAGTTATTCCACTGGCAGGCTGGTTAACGGACCGTTTTGGTGCCAAAAGAGTATTCCTGTTCACCATTGCCATGTTTACCTTGGGTTCAGTGTTATGCTCGATCGCTCAATCACCTGAGCAATTAATCATTTACCGTATCATTCAGGGTCTCGGTGGAGGCATGGTTGCTCCTATTGGTATGGCGATGGTCTTTCGTCTGGCTCCGCCTGAGCGAAGAGGTTCCATCATGGGGATGCTGGGAATTCCCATGCTGCTTGCCCCCGCATTGGGTCCGGTGTTGTCCGGGTGGTTTATTGAATCACTGAGCTGGCACTGGATCTTCCTGATTAACTTGCCTATTGGTATTGCAGCTTTCATTCTATGTATCAAGTTTTTGCCGGATACAGATCGTGGACGCACACCTGCACTGGATCTGCTCGGCATGATTCTGGCGCCAATTGCGTTCTCGATGCTGGCTTACGGTGTGAGTGAGGGTGGAACGAGCTGGACGTCTACAACAACTTTGACGGGTGTCATTGTGGGTGGTGTAGCGCTCATTTTGTTCATTATTGTGGAGCTTCGTCATCAAAATCCATTGCTCGAACTCCGGGTATTCAAATCATCTGATTTCTCACGGGGAATTATTCTTGCATGGGTGTCACAAGTGGCGCTGTTCGGTGCGATGATCCTGATCCCGCTTTATTTGCAACAGATCAAAGGGTACACTGCACTGGAAACAGGATTGATTCTACTGCCACAGGCGTTGGCTTCCGGAGTGGGTATGCCTCTTGGTGGTCGGTTGTTTGATAAAATCGGTGCTAGACCTCTGGCCTTTGTGGGTCTGGGTATTATCTCAGGAGCATTGTTTATTCTGTCCTCCATTACGGCAGAGACAGGTCTTGGCCTGATTATAACGGCTCTGGTCATGATGGGTCTGGGTATGGGCTTGTCCATGATGCCACTCAATACGCATGTATTAAATGCTGCACCGCGCAAGTTGGTTGGACGGGTGACACCGCTCACGGCTGCTGCACAGCAAGTAGTCGTGTCCTTTGCGGTTGCAGGGCTTACAGGCTTCCTGACTTCAAGAATCGCAGACAATACAACGAGTACAGAGCCGACCGCTATCGTGCATGGTTTGGTAGCTGGTTTCAATGATACGTTCTTCCTGGCCGCTTGTATTGCATTGTTCGGATGTTTGCTCAGTCTGATTCTGCGCAAACCTAAGCCGATGCCGAAAGAAGAACTTCAAAATGGCGACAAGCCTGATCCCGCGATGATGATGGGACACTAAGATTTTATAAAAACCATAAAAACCATAAAAACCATACTAAGGCAGTTCAGAGAAATTTTGCTGAACTACCTTTTTTGCTATGCTCAATGGAAAATTCGCAGTGCTGTCATCATTTCACGGAAAGAAATGGCATATCGATCTGGTGAAAAAGACAAGCTCATATGCTGTCTGCCCTGAATGCGAATATACTCACGCAGTTTCTTGTTATTCATGAGGTCCCTTGCTTCGGCTACAGCGGCCTCTACATTTCCAATTGGATAAAACTTACCAGTCTTATTATGTGTGATAAATGAACGAACACCATCCGAATCCGTGCTGAGCACCGGGCAGCCACAACTGATGGCTTCAGCGACGGCATAACCGAATCCTTCAAGCAGAGAAGTGGATAACATGATGCCCCCTGAAGCGGCAATCATGGAATAATATGCAGGCATCTGAGAGTGAGGAACATTGATGAAGATCCCAATCCGATCCTCAAGCCCGTATTCTGCCAGCATGTGCCGGAACATGACTTCATCTTCTGGATTAGCCAAAGTTGGATCGTGGAACAACCATAGTCTGGCTTCCGGATTTTTTTTGACAATTTCACTCGATATGATTAGATATTCACGCCAGTTTTTGTTGTGTTCAAGTCGTCCTACCCAAGCCAGCACCGGATAGGGTGGGGTATCCACCAAGATTGGTGCGAAGGTGTCTGTATCGAGCATATTGGGAATAACAAACCGATGAAGCCAAGGACAGATATGAATGAACATATCCAGCAGGTGGTCTGTGGGAGGTATAACGGCAGCATCACAATGAGCTTGGAGGTATGGGACACCCATCTGTATCGTTTCCAGAGCTTGATCGCGTGCTCCGAGTCCCTGCGCTTCAAAAATAATTCGTCCGGTATAACCAAGTCCTCTCAAACGGCCGGGCATAGCGATGTCTGAAGTGGCAATGATGGCATCATAATGATGAGTATGGATGATATGATGGATATCCTCGTCACTGGACGCGGTGAAAATGGGTGTATCACTGTTGTTCTGCAATCCCGAGCCTGTGCTGAGATACAATAGGTGCGCTTCAATGCCATGGCGTTTCAGAACAGCGGTGCGCAGTCGATTTAACGTATCCACGCCACCGCTCGGAACATAAAACGTGAATAATACTTTCACACGATTCACCCTCTGACTTTTGGTCAGGAGCACATTCTCCTGTACTCTATGTTACGTTGGCTTTAAGCGCAGGGTGTGGGTGTTGGTCAGAATGTTCACATTTTGGACAAATATTTTTAAGCTGTCTTTTAAGTGTCATTAAGCTGAGGCTAGGATAGCTCCCGTAATATACAAGGAACTTCCCGTGCCCATCATCTATTACATAAGTTCAACGTAACATTTACACGATAACGGAGAGGGCAGAAATAACTTGAAGAAGCGAAGCGGTCACCTTTATCAGCGGATTTTTCCTTCTGAATGAAGGAATCAAAAAAATCTGGGGATAACAGTGATCGGAAGGTTATTCTGCCATCGGAGTGCAAGTGTAAATATTTTCAGTTGAATTTATATAACGAACGATGCTGCACGGGTATTTTAACGGGAAAGGATGAATGATGTGCTCGAAGTGAAACAGGTCAGCAAAGTTTACGAAGGGCAACGCGGCGTACATCAACTGGATTTCACCATGGAACGTGGTGAGATTGTTGGCTTTCTCGGACCCAATGGTGCTGGGAAAACAACAACGATGCGTATGATTACGGGTTATGTGCATCCAACTGCGGGTTCCATTATGGTGGATGGAGTATCGGTGCATGAGCAGGGTCAGCGTGTTCGTTCCAAGATTGGGTATCTGCCTGAAACGCCGCCACTCTATCCGGATATGACGGTGCAGTCCTATCTTAAATTCGTAGCCAATTTGCGAGATGTCCCGGCACGTGAGGTTAAGCTGCGGGTCAGTGAGATGGTTAGCAGACTGGGACTTCAGAGTCGGGAAAGACAAATGGTACGTGGGTTATCCAAAGGATACAAGCAACGCCTCGGGCTGGCAGGAGCCATTATTCACAAGCCGGATCTACTGGTCCTGGATGAGCCAACATCGGGCCTTGATCCAAACCAGATTATCGAGATCCGGGATTTAATCCGAGAATTGGGCGAGAACCATACGGTGCTGCTCAGTACGCATATTTTGCCTGAAGTGAGCACGCTCTGTAATCGAATGTTGATCATCAATCAGGGACAGCTCGTGTTGGATGGTTCACCTCAGCATTTCGGATCAGCAATGGGGGATCAGTTCAAGGTATCGATTGAAGTGAAGGCCACTGCGGAGCAATTACATAATGTTCTGACACCATGGGAGAAGGTGCGGAGTGAAGTCATTCAAGGGTCGGATGCGAATACGGTTAAAATGTTGCTTACTGGAGAAAACTCGGAAGATTTCCGGGAGGAGCTGTTCTACCTTTTGTCAGGTGCAGGATTACCGATACTGGAGATGAAGAAGGAGAACCTGAGCCTGGAGCAAATCTTCCTGAAGCTGACGACAACCGAGGCAACAGACACAGACGCAAATTCGGACATCGACTCGTCGAGTATATCGGGAACATCAGTTAGTACATCAGCCGATACTTCGCCCCAAGCTCACAAAGGGGAGGACTCCAAATGAGACGAATGATGGCGGTATGTAATAAAGAGCTGCAAGCTTATTTTCTGTCACCAACGTCCTATTTTGCTTTTGCCGTGTATGTACTGATGACTAGTTTGCTGTTTTATTCAAGCTTTGTATATTACCAGCCGAGTATTGTCGATTATCGTCTCGTGTTGGGCGATACGTTGTCCATGCTGCTGTTTGTCGTGCCATTGTTAACGATGCGACTGGTTGCAGAGGAATTTAGACAAGGAACGGATGAATTGTTACTGACTTCTCCGGCACGTGTAACAGAAATTATTTTTGGAAAATATCTTGCTTCTCTGGCCATTCTGGTCGTGCTTATTCTGTGCAGTCTGGTGTACCCATTCATCATGTCGTTCTATGGGACATTGGATATGACGACCGTATGGATGTCTGCGCTGGGGTTATTTTTCCTGGGCGGAAGTATGATGGCGATTGGACTGTTCGCTTCTACATTATCCCAGCATCAGATGGTGTCTGCGGTGGCGGGTTTTATTATTTTGCTCGTTTTGTGGATGCTTGATTCATTCGCAGGAAATACAGGTTCTGCTTTGCAACAGTGGCTGGACCCGTTTGCTCTGACCAACCGGTTCGACAGCTTCATGAAAGGTGTGCTTAGTGGGCCGGATATCTTGTATTATGTCACCCTTTCGGGTGTGTTTCTGCTGTTAAGCATTCAAATTGTGGAACGGAAGCGGTGGAGGTGAGAAGATGAAAAAATGGTTAAGTCATACCAACAGTACCGTGCTGTCCGTAGCGGTGATTGGCATCTTTATTTTGCTAACACTGTTCCTGAATTCACTTGGCGGCTTCCAGCTGGATCTGACCTCGAACAAACAATACACGTTATCTGACCAGTCTCTTACTGCGATCAAAAATGTGGAGGATGACGTCAACATTCTGGTGTTAACGGTCGAAAATGCCAACAACACCGTCCTGAACCGTGAGGTGACGGATATGGTCGAGGAATACACGAAACGTAACAGCAAGCTGAAAATAAAACAATATAATCTGACGCAGGAACCTGCGCTTGCATCCAAATACGGCATAACAGGCAGCTCCATTGTGCTGGAGCAGGGAGATCAACACAAAGTGATTGATATCGCCAGTTTGTTTACCGCGACAGGTGACGGCAGTGACGGATCATATCAGTTCACAGGTGAGGAAAAACTTACGCAGGCGCTCATGAATATGTCATCCACGGAGATGCACAAAATGGTCTTTTTGACTGGGCATGAAGAGCTGAGTCTCGCTCAGATGACTACGCTGCAATCCTCCTTGGAACAAAATAATGTGCAGACGGAAGAGTTGCAGCTGAATCAAGCCGGAAAGGTTCCGCAAGATGCAGATGTACTCGCCATTATTGGCCCACAACGCGATCTCAGTGATACGGAAATGAAAGCCATTCGTACATATCTGAGTAATGGAGGCAAGCTGTTATTATCCCTCGGATTTGTAGAAGATATGAAATCCAGTTGGAAAAACATCGATGCCCTCATGGCTGACTATGGCGTCGTTGATGAGCATGCGGTCATGGTGGATAATCAGCAAGCCAGTACGATGGGGCCACTCTGGGTGGTGCCGGAGTATGGTACACATGCAATTACGGACAAACTTGCTGCAAGTCAATTGTATCCGATGTTGTCGTTGTCGATTGCGCTGACCAGCAAAGAACAGGATAAATATACGCTTTCACCTTTAATGCATTCTTCGAATGACAGTTATGGGGAGACGAATATCGGCGGCTTATTGCAGAATGAAACAACCAATGATGCCGAAGAGGACATTCAGGGACCCGTTGAATTAGGATATGCAGCCGATACGACGGATGGTAAACCGAAGGCAGTTATTCTGGGTTCGTCCATTTTCATGCAGGATTCGGAAATTGCGAATGGTGGCAATCGGGACTTTATTTTGAATACGGTAAACTATTTGAGTGAGAAAGAAAATGGATTGACGATTCGTCCAAGGGTACAAGCTGGGTATGAGATGGCATACCTGAATGGCGAACAAGCCAGAACGATTTTCTTCGTGGCTATTGTAGCATTCCCACTCATCTTTGTTATCATTGGTGTACTCTTATGGTGGAGGCGCAGACGAGTATGAGAAAATGGGTTCCAACGATTCTGGTGGTCATCGTACTAATTGTGGGCTGGATGTACGCGGCCAGTCAAAATTATTTTCGGGAAGAAGAAGCGGTTCAAGCCAAGTTGCTTGGTATTCAATCCGGGGATATCCAATCCATTACAATACATGACACAACGGAGGAGACATCCGGTACAACAGCATCTTCGACTTTGTCGCTTGAAAATGGCGTATGGCAGATGCTTGAGCCAAAAGCCTATCCTCTGAACGGTTACAGTGTTAGCAGCTGGCTGGATGCTCTGAGTGGTGCAAATCAGGAACTGGTGGTGGAAGAAGCGCCAACGGATCTGGATAAGTATGGATTAGGAACAGATGCTACACGTATGGATATCAAACTCAAAGATAATCGGGAAATCAAACTGGCTATTGGCGGCCAGCTTCCAGCAGATGATGCACGTTATGTGCGTGTTGATTCGGGCCCTGTGGTTGCCGTGCAGACAGAGGCGATTACCAGCATAGCTTTGTCTCGTCGTGATTTGTTGGACACGACACCTTTCAACATGGATGAGACAAATGTTGGGTCTCTGGAGTGGGAGGGTGAGGCAGCTACCTGGATGTTAACATCGACATCGGAGAACGATGCGGCAGAACAGACCTGGACACTGAATGGAAAAACGATTGAAGCCACAGATGCCATATCTCTTATCGGCAAAATCAAAAACTTGTCGACAGCAGATGATGTGCGCAAAGCGTCCGAGCTGAAGAATTCGGTTCCCCGATTCACCCTGTCTGTTGAACAGACGGTCAATGGGCAACAAGTTCGAGATGTGTATCGGGGACTTACGGTGCCATCCGAATCGGATCAGATCTGGGTTATTACGCCGGATGGTCAATGGGCATATGGCATGGATACGACAAGTCTAACGGAAGCCGAGAAATTCCCGGATACAATTAAAGCATCAACAACTTCGTCGGAAGAGTCATCGAGTTCTGCAAATGACGCAACGACATCCTCATCAACAGACGGGAAATGAGCGGGGCGGAAGATAAGTGATATTATTGTGTTGAGATTCAAATATGATTTCGAGGCAGTGCTGCGAACAAGCAGCACTGTTTTTTTATTTTATATAGCGAAGAAACTCACGGTCCACAGATCAAAACCAAAGATCAATAAGCAAAGCCCAAAACCAGAATACCTGAATCTACAGGGTAAGGTACCATATCCTTTCAGCATATCGGTACGTACAGAAGCGCATCCTATCTTTGTGACCAAAACCAACATACATTGGAGGATGAGTACATGCCAGCAGTCAAAAAGGCAACAGCTATTACGTTATCATTATCTACTGCAATCTTTGTAATGGCCGGTTTGACAGGTTGTGGCACGAATCGGGATACCAACAATATGCATACGCAAAGTGTTCGTCAGCAAGCCAACGGCATTAACCGTTATGGTGTGGAAACAAATGGAATGGATGGCATCCGTGCGAAAAGTTATCGCATGCATAATGTCACTGACCTGAAATCCAGTGAAGAGCTGGCAAAACGCATCACGGAGATGAAGGAAGTAAAATCCGCCCGTGTCATGTTAACGGATCGTAATGCTTATGTGGCTGTTCGTTTGGCAGATGGTCATGCAGGCAAGTTGGAAAGCAAGTCCAATGGTCGTACGAGCATGCTGAATGGAACGATGCGTAATCATGCCAGTGATACCATGCGTGGAGGCAACATGAATCACGATATGGGTGGTATGCGTGTGAATGGTGGTACGGGCACAATGTCTCCGTACAGCACTAGTGGAATTGCTCCAGGACTGAACACAAATTCGGCAACGGATCGCAGCCATATGGGGAATGACCGCAGCATCTATGGAACCATGGGCACAGGCGCCGTTGGCATGATGCGTGGTCTGACAAACAGCGGCAAAGCACGTGGGACAGACGATGGGCATTATGGTATGAAAAGTGAAGGACAACGTGTAGATAGCACGGACGATAACACATCAGCTGAGATTAAGGGTAAGATTTCAGCCAAAATCAAGCAGTTTGCACCAAACATCGAGAATGTATATGTATCAGCCAATCCGGATTTTGTGGAGCATGTCGAGAACTATGCCACAGATATTCGTAACGGTAAGCCCGTTAGTGGCATGATTGATACGTTCCAATCGATGGTGGAGCGCATTTTCCCAACGAACGGAACAGATACGAATAACCGTGATGGCATCCTTGACGATGGCCTGATGAACCGTAATCACAACGGTGGTGTCATGAATCGAATGAATCGGTAGTTTTTTGACATGAACAAGTGTGCCTTTGCGCAGATGGTAACATCTGCTGCAGGGGCATGTTTGTCTTACATAATCTCAACAGGATTCACTTTGAATGTTTCTTCAATAAATTCAGAATATTTGTCTTCCATATAGACTAAATAGACTAACGAAATGAAGTACCATCTAATATTCTTGCGCTCCTAAAAGAATTATGTTCTGCTCTTACGTCTAAGTGCAGAGTTTTTAGTGAATAATAAAGGGGATTGAAATTAGGGTGTGGAATAGTTATGGATTAGAATGAACTTGGAAAGAAAATTCTGAACAGATCCAGATAAGGCAAGAAATGCACGCGCAAATGTGAATGGTGGTGAGTGTATGAACGAGAAAATTGTAGTTGCTGCAATGCGAGTATTTGAAGAACAGCATGGTTTTGCTCGAACAAAAGATTTTATAGAAGCGGGCGTATCCCCTTACTACATAAAAAAACTGGAGTCCGCTGGTGAAATTGAACGGGTAAAACAGGGGATTTACCGACAGTCTGGTCAATTTAATGAACCGCCCCATGAAATGGTTGAGGTATCCAAACTTGTTCCCAAAGGAGTTATATGTCTTCTCTCTGCGCTCTCCTTCTATGAACTGACAACTTACAATCCATGGGAATATCAGATTGCTATTCATCGTGGCGGTAAAAAGCCAAAGCTTCCAGACTATCCTCCTATTAAAGTAATCTATTTGGCAGATGCTCAATACAAAATTGGAATTGATGAAGTCTATATTGATGGCTCGGCAGTTAAAATTTATGATCGTGAGAAAACAATTTGTGATATGGTGAGGTATCGTGAGAAAATTGGAATTGATTTGATGAAGGAAGGGCTGAGGAATTACCTTCAATCCCCCCACAAGAATATAACAAGGCTTGTCTCCTATGCTGATAAGCTACGAATTCGAACGGTTTTGCAAAAGTATCTGGAGGTGCTGATCTAATGAGTGAAATTAAAAATATTCCCGCCTCTGTTTCTGAACGTTTGAAAAATATAGCTAAAAAATCAGGAAAAGCATTTGATACCTTGCTGTTGCTTTATTTTCAAGAGCGTTTCTTATATCGTTTATCCATTTCTGAGTACAGGGATAAATTCATTTTAAAGGGCGGGTTGTTTTTGTTCTCACAAACTCAATTCAAGGCACGTCCAACCAAAGACGTTGATTTTCTCGCCAGACAGATTGCTAATGAACTGGATTTATTAAGAGAGTCGTTTGTCTCCATTTGCTCAATAGCGGTTCCTACGGATGGTATTGCATTTCAGTTGGATGAACTGACAACGGAGAGAATTAAAGAAGATGCTGATTATGAGGGAGTAAGAATTAAAGTAACTGCTCTTTTGGGGCGGATGAGAAAAAGTTTGCAGTTTGATATCGGATTTGGTGATGTGGTGGTCCCGAAGCCCCAGCTTATTGAATATCCTGTTCTCCTGGATATGACAGCACCACAAGTTCAAGCCTACTCGAGGGAATCCGTCATTTCAGAAAAATTTGAAGCCATGATCACATTATCTGTGATGAATAGTCGGATGAAGGATTTTTATGATATTTATACGCTGTTAACAACGAACAACTTTGATGGTCGAATCCTTCACGAGGCAGTGTCCGAAACCTTCCAACAACGGGGCACAATATTTGAAAAAGAGCATCCTCTGTTTCATGAAGAATTTGCTGAAAATGAAGGTCGGACAAAACAGTGGCAGGCTTTTCTGCGTCGTTTAGGGGTTGAAGAACAACTTGCATTTCAGGATGTGATGGATGCTCTTGTTTCTTTTCTTGAACCTGTTTATCATTCAATAATTGATGAGAAAGAGTTTTTTAAGCGTTGGAGTTATACCGAAAGGGCTTGGAAGAACAATAACTGATTAATACATAATTTTTTGAACTATGCACCAACTATTTTAGAGGGATGTATGCAAATTACTGCCCATTTTTCTTATAAAACTGAACCAACGCCCTTGACCTGACATAAGATGAGTTGACTGTATCCCCTTAACCTTGTTACACCAACACAACCCGAGCAAGGAGGGGTGAACATTGAAGGGTATCGATCATAAAAGCAAATTTTTGTTGACCCACCGTGAACGCGAAGTATTCGAATTACTGGTTCAAGACAAAACAACGCGTGACATCGCAGGGCAGTTATTCATCAGCGAGAAAACGGTGCGTAACCATATTTCGAATGTGATGCAGAAACTCAATGTTAAGGGTCGTTCGCAGGCAGTTGTCGAGCTGATTAAGCTTGGAGAACTGAAGATTTAGTTGCGAATTACAGTTAGGATTAAGTAGCAGCATGAAAGCCTTTCTCTATTCTTTGTCATGAAGAATGGGGCAAGGCTTTTTTGCTGTGCTGGATCATGAATTTAAGAAAGATCCGAAACGTAGCATCGCTTGTTTTCATTATTTTAGTAGACCATAATGATTACATATATGAAACAGATAAGGTAGTAAGTAAGGCTTGAAATTGAAACAATGGTAGAAAGGATGATCTAAATGGACCTTTTCTTAAATGAATTTGAAGACCATTTTCGTGCGGGTTTTCTGCCCGATCTAGAACAAACGCTGGCTAAGGTTCAGGATGAGGAAGTATATGCTTGTGCATTTGGAACGGACAGTGATTGGGTAACGCTGTTCATGGCGGTAAATACAGAGGAATCCCTTGCTGGGCATATTGTGAGTATGAAAGAGCAAGGGCTATGTGATAGTGAGGAGGACGAGATCTATTACAGATGGGGCTGCTCCGAATATCAATATGGCGAGGATACGCACTTTAACCACATCAGTCGATTGTTGTATGCAACAGAAGATGTCCAGAAGTATAAGGATGAGATCATTCGAATCATCGCCAAAGTTGTAAATGAGACAGCAGATGACGTTTTCGCCCGATATGGACAAACCAAAGCAGACATTACGTTTTTCGTTTCTCTCACAGATGACGATTTGGCAGAGGAGATTGAAAATCAATCGGTTCATCAAATGACTGTCCCCAGCTTAGCCAGCAAGTTCTTAAAACGATATGATGGCATCAATTAGAACGAGCTAACTTGAGTAGAGACTTAAATTTAATGGAAATTGAATCAAAAGAATTGAATCGTTGTACCGCGAAAGTCTTTCCTATTCTTTCATTCAAAGAAGGGGAGGCTTTTTTGTTTTACGTGAAAAAATGAAACAACCGCTCCATAATAATTTATCACCTATAGATTCCTATTCGACTGAATGAAAATTCTCCATCTTTTCTTCGAAAATGACTGATAAAAGAGCTGTTCCAATTCCTCGAACTGTGCTTCGTTTAGATGAAGATGGAGTGCTCTTTTCGCAATTTTGGCGGCAGGCTGGGAAGAAGATTTTCGGCCTCCGGCTTTTCGTTTGATCGGAATATGAAATTGCAGCAGGTCTTCGAGCTGATTCCAGCCCTCCCAACTCAGCCGACCTCCGCGTTTCCAGTCAATAGCATAGAGGGCATAACAGGCATGTGCTTCTGTTTGTTTGGTAGCTATAATCCAGGTGGAAGGAATGTACTTTCTCCGTTGTCTTTGATTCATTGAATTACTCCTTTTTTTGATATTGCAAAAGTCATGTTAAATTCCTCTTGATTTGCAGGATCGTCTTGATTAGAATAAACTTATAAAAATGATTTTCTTAATTTATTAAAGATAAATAAAAATAATTTTCATAAAGCGAGGTCCTCATGGCAGCCATATTACGTGCGTTGCAGCAAGAACTGAATAACCTTCCGTCTCAGGAGCGACGTATCGCCGAAGTCATTATGCAATCTCCATCGGACATTCCCGGCTGGACGATTAGTCATCTGGCAGAGCAGAGTGGCACAAGTGCGGCGACGGTAACCCGCTTTTGCAAGTCGTTTCATTTCAAGGGATTTCCCGATTTCAAAATGAAACTCGCCGCAGAATTGTCCCACGCATCTGATGAAACGGCGTATCAGGATATTGTAGCGGGCAATTCCCTATCCAAAATTGTTGAAGCTATCGAAGCCAACCACCTCGCGTCGATTGCAGATACCACCCGTTTGCTGGATTTGGGCAGATTGGAGCAAGCAGTGCAATTATTGTGCCAGGCTCGCCGCATCGATCTGTATGGTGTGGCGACCTCGTCGATTGTTACACAGGATTTCTATCAGAAATTGGTGCGGATCGGCAAGAGCTGTACCGCTTTCTCCGACTCACACATGCAGATTACATCCGCATCTTCGCTCGCAGAGGGAGATGTTGCGATGGCCGTATCCTATTCAGGCGAAACACCAGAAACCATCGATGCCCTGCATTGTGCCAAACAGGCCGGAGCTTCTACGATTTCACTGACTTCCTATGGCAGCAACACGCTTGCAACGGTATCGGATATCCCACTATTCACCTCTTCTCTGGAAGAAGGCATGAGGCGTGGAGATATGGCTTCACGTATTGCACTGCTGCATGTGGTCGATATTTTGTTCACAGGCATGGTAAGTGCCGACTTCGACCGTTTTATCCCCAGACTGGAACAATCCTATCACAATGTGCAGTCCTATCGAGTCCAACACAACGGAGGTGCCTGACAGATGAAGATGAATATACGCATTTTTGAAAATGAAGAAGATTTGAACGCCACAGGTGCTGGCCTCATTGCCAGCTTGTTGCAAACCAAACCACGGGCTGTATTGGGGCTTGCGACAGGAAGTTCTCCTGTAGGCATATATAAACAGCTTATCACGTTATATCAGAAGGGGCTTGTCAGCTTTTCACAGGCTTCTTCTTTTAATCTGGATGAGTATGTTGGACTTCCAACAGAACATCGCGAAAGTTACCGTAGTTTTATGAATGAACAATTATTCAATCATATCGATGTAGATATTGCTAGAACGCAAGTGCCTGATGGTCAGGCTGCAGATCTGGAACAGGAATGTAATTCCTATGAACAACGGCTGGACGATCGTGGACCGGTAGACCTTCAACTGCTGGGCATCGGACATAATGGTCATATTGGCTTCAATGAACCGGGAACGGAGCTGACTGGACGAACACATGTCGTGGATTTGAAAGAAGAGACGAGAAAGGCAAACGCACGCTTCTTTGACAGCATTGATGAAGTTCCGGCTCAGGCGATTACAATGGGTGTCGGTACCATTTTGAAAGCCAAACAGATTCTGCTCATTGCCCGTGGCGAGGAAAAAGCCGAGATTATCCGCGAAGCTTTTATGGGCCCAATCACAACGGCCTGTCCTGCATCGCTTTTGCAATGTCATCCAAATGTGGTGGTATTGCTGGACCGTGCGGCAGGGAGGCTGGTGAGATGACCGAGGAGAATAGCCATGTTAGCTGGGGCCAGCGTGATGAAAATATTTCTCTTCTTCGGGGCAAGCTGCTCCTTTCAAATGAGATATTGGAAGACGGTGTATTAGCTTGGAGGGATGAGAAAATCCTCTATGCTGGGTTACCTGAAGGTCTGCCCGAAGAGATTCGAAGAGAGGCTTTGCCGCTGTCTGTACCGGAACGCGGCCTCATTGTGCCTGGATTCATTGATATCCATGTGCATGGTGGGAACGGAGAAGACTTTATGGACGCAAGCCCGGAGGTGTTGGACAAGATCACTTCTTTCCATAGTACGCAGGGTACAACAGCGATGCTTGCGACTTCCATGACGGCTCCGAAAGAGCGACTGGATAACGTACTTGCTGAAGTGGACCGCTATCGTTCCGGTGAAATGCCATATGCACAGCTTGAGGGTGTGCACCTGGAAGGTCCGTTTTTTAGTCCGAAATGGCCTGGAGCGCAAAATCCGGAACACATCATTCTGCCTGATGTATCTTGGCTCGAAGCATGGGAGAAGCAATATCCTGGCCTGATCCGTCAAGTTACGTTGGCACCTGAACGTGAAGGCGCGTTGGAAGTCATTTCATGGCTGCGAGAACAACGGATTACAGCGGCACTCGGCCATACAGATGCGACCTATGAAGAGGTGGAGCGGGCAGTGGAAGCCGGACTGCATCATGCGGTACATACATTCAATGCCATGACACCGTTGCATCATCGGCTACCCGGGGCTGCCGGAGCCGTGCTGAGTGATCCGCGCATCAGTGCTGAGGTGATTGCCGATGGTATTCACGTACACCCTGCGGCGATCTCGATCCTCGCTCAGCTGAAGCAACATGATGATCAACTCGTGTTGATTACAGATGCCATGTCTGCTACGGGATTGGATGATGGGGAGTACAAAATCGGCGACCTGCCCGTAATTGTGAAGCATGGCGAGGCCAGACTGAAGGACGGCGGCGCACTGGCGGGAAGTACGTTGACAATGATTCGCGGTTTCCGTTACCTGATACAGGAAGTGGGCTTGAGTCTGAACGCTGCATCACGTGCAGCAAGTCTGACCCCGGCACGCCTGCTGGGCATTGATCACCGGACAGGTTCCCTGGCTCAAGGCAAGCAGGCAGATATCGTTTTGCTGAATGCGGAGTTGGATATTGAGGGTGTGTGGGTGAAGGGCAGACGGATAGGCGAGTCATATTAGATTTAGAAAATTAGTATCGTGCTAATAACTCTCATTTGTGATGAATTAGTCTTCGGAGTTAAAACTTGGCTTGCATCTGTGTAGAGGCAACACCTTGCACAATATGTTAAAATAGATCTCAAAAAGACGGGATCTGCGGATCACGCATAACGGAGGCGTGAAACATGGAACGTAACGCTATGCTCGAACATGATCCGTTCATCACAGTGTTGGCGGAGAAGTTGCACATACACGGATATTATGCCTTTTATGGCGAGCATTACAATGAGACCGATATGGAGCTGTACCGCAGGCATCTGTTCACATCATTCAGCAACATCGTATGGGTAGAGCTGGATGCACGCAAAAAGTATATGATTGTCGATCATCGTGGACGCAACACAGTCATGAAACTGATCGAGGGTATGCTGAATACACGTAGAACGCTGCGAGCAAATCAGGCAATGGCAGGTACGGACACCTCTGGAGTCCAGCAGGAGATCGTACATTTATCCAAGCTAGTGCACATGCTGAAATTTACGACTTTCCGCACATAAGTGTGCTTTAACCTATCAAACAAGTTTAAAAGATAGACGGTATTTCTTGATTTTATTAATCAGGATACCGTCTATTTTTTTTTTGTAACAAAGTTATATCTTGTATTTACTGAAAACAGTGCGTGAGTAGGTCATAGCCCAAGCAACTGCCTGATAGATGAATAAGATGTTGGCACCTAAATAAAAAATGTGCTCATGGTTAGGAGATAAAAATGATTATGCGTCGTATCCTGTTTTTGGAGAAACACCCGATGTGGATTTATGGTTTACCCAAAGGATTCGAGAAATTAGGACATAAAGTGAAAATCTGTGCAACAGACCAGCATGCTGCCCGAACCATTCGGAGCTTTAAACCTGATCTAATCATTGCTATGGGATGGACACCTTCTAACAGTACACCTGAGAAACAGCGGCTTATTGCTCGATTAGTTCAAGCATCAAATGCTCCGCTCATATATTGGTCAACAGAAGATCCGGGTTATACGGACGTGTTCTCATTACCACTCATCCGAAGAACGCGTCCTGCTTTTGTGTTTTCCATTCATCGTCCAACAGTCCAACGATTCAGAAAATTAGCCATATCAGCGGCTCACTTAGATTTTGGAAGTGACCCAGATACACATCGCAGATCTAAACAAGTAAAGAAGTATAGAGGGAATGCAGCATTGGTAGCCAATGGATACTCAAAATTGTATCGTGAGAAGCCAGAACATTATCGTTTTAAATCTGTGCAGCGACTTATGAATCCTTTTCTGGAAAAAGACTTAAAAGTAGATATTTATGGGCGAGATTGGAACAAGATGAAGAAGCTGTTCAACCGAAATGTTCCAGCTAAACAGATTCATGGCTATCTTCCATATAAGGAAGCTGTAAAAGTGTACAATTCCGTCGATTTTGTGATTGGTCCGCAGAATGCTGAAGACCGTCTCACTCAAAGAACATATGAAATTCTTTCTTCTGGAGGATTGCTTATCACGGATGACACACCAGAAGTACGCAGATGGTTTCGTCCAGGCAAGGATTTGCTCGTATCTTCATCTGAGCGTGAGACAAGGAAATTGATTGCAAAATATCTGCGTTCTCCCCAGAAGCGAGAGCGAATCAGGGACAATGCGGTAAAGGTGGCAGCTCAACACTCCTATAAGAAGAGAGCAGCTTACATTCTCCGTACTTTGACGAAAAAAGGGATCATCTAGTACGCATACTCAGTAGTTCAGATACAGTGACAAATACAAATCCCTGACGGCGAAGCTTGCGGACAATAAAAGGAAGTGCCCTAGCTGTCTGACGAGCCGAATCGCTTGCATGCAACAACAGAATATCACCGGTTTTTACTCCATTAGTGGAATTACGAATGATTGTACGAACTCCCGGATTTGTCCAGTCCATAGAGTCTTTGCTCCAGTGAATAGTTGAATATCCAAGAGAGCCGAGCAATTGAATGACACGCTGGTTCATATCGCCGTTTGGTGTGCGGATGAGCTTACATTTAACCCCTGTGGCCTTCCGAATGGTGGTTTCTGCGGCTTTGACCTCACGGGTGATCCAACGATTACTATGCTCCGTGTAATTTTGATGAAGACGTCCATGTGAGCCAATTTCATAACCATATTGTTTAATTTTTCGAGCTAACAGCGGGCGCTCCAACACCCATGTACTAGATAGAAAAAAAGTCGCTTTCTTAACTCCATTGGCTGATAGAGCATCGAGGACAGGTACGGGTACTTTACCTCCCCAACCGATATCAAATGTCAAAGCTATACATTTTTTGAGCGTATTCACGCGATATGCCGCTTCGAATCGTGGATTCATCGAATGCCTCCTTTGCAACATATATATGTCAACCGGAAAGATTTGATTATGCACTTGTCATTGAAAATATAGGACGGTGGTTCTATTGAGAATATTATTTTTAGAGCGGGGAAAGTTGTGGTCGTATGGTCTTCCGGATGGTCTGCGAGATCTTGGCCACCAAGTACGAGCATCCGGCCCGGTCCAAGAGCGAACGCTTCGTCAACAATTACGATCTTACAAGCCACATTTGCTGGTGTCCGTAGGATGGGGACCTGATCATACTCGAAAGCAACAAAGATTAGTTAGCAGGTTAGCGACAGAGTATCGTATCCCACTCATTTATTGGTCAACGGAAGACCCTAATTTTACAGAGGTTTTTACTCTTCCTCTTCTTAAACGGATGAAGCCTGATTATACGTTTACCATTTCGGAGAAGACGGCATACAGATTTCAACAGATGGGTTATCCGGCAGCGTATCTTGATTATGCTTTTCACCCCAAGGTACATTACCGAACTCGTATGAAAAAGAAATATCAGACAGATATTGCAGTTGTAGCCAACGCCTATCCGGATGTTCTCAAGAAATATCCGAAACTTTATCGGAATAAATCCCTGCGCATTCTTGTACGTCCCTTACTTAAGGAGGGTTATCGTATTCACTTTTATGGGCACAACTGGTCGCGCATGAAATCTATTCTGGGATGCGATATTCCGTCCAAATGGATTAAGGGGCACATTTCCTATAAAAATGCAAATCAGGTATTCAGTTCAGCGAAAATCATGATCGGATTACAAAACTACACTGATATGCTAACTCAGCGAACATATGAAACCTTGGGCTCATCCGGTTTTTTCCTGACTTGTGATACACCTGCGGTCAGGGGCATTTTGAAGCCGGGAAGAGATGTAGCTGTAAGCTCTACTCCAGCGGAGACATTGAGGAAGGTACGTTATTATCTGAAGAATGAGAGCGAAAGAGATCGAATTAGACGTAATGGACGGTCGGCGATTGCACGTCATAATTACACTGCCCGTGCACGGTTCATGTTGTCTACTTTGAGAAAAAAGGGAGTGATCGAATGAAGGTCAATACCCATTCGACACACAGAAGGCACGATAAGGTAGCATATCTGACATTTGATGATGGTCCATCTACGTATACGAATCAAATATTAGACATTTTGAAGCAGCACAACATTAAGGCTACGTTTTTTGTAGTGGGTAATACAAGTCCTCATGGATTGAGAATATACAGAAGACTAAAAAAATTAGGTCACAGCATAGGAAATCATACGTACTCACATCGTTTTGAACGTATCTACCGCAGTCAAGCGGATTTCCTTGCGGATTTCTACCGTATGGAACGATTCATACAACGTGTCATTGGGATCAGGACACGTTTGTTCCGTTTTCCCGGTGGTTCAAATACTGAACGTGGGTACAACATTGGCGGACGCAGAACGATGGTGTCCATTAAAAAGAAGCTTAGTGCCAGAGGCTACCGGTACTGTGATTGGACGATTGATTCTCAGGACGCATTGTTCCCCGAGCGTACACCTGAGGAAATAACCGCCAAAGTGCTACGTGAGAGTAGAAACCGTCGGCGTTGCATCATTCTATGCCATGATTTCTCTGATCGCAGTATGCTAGCTTTACCCTTCATCATTCGTGGATTGAAGAAGCAGGGGTATCGATTCGATAAGCTCTCTACACATTCCTATAACTATCAAATTAAGGAGGAGCATTCGTGAAAATATTGTTCCTTGAAAGTCACCCTATGTGGATACACGGTCTTCCCAACGGATTTAAGGACGCAGGTCATACAGTGAAAATTTCTGGTTCCCTTACCCGAAGCAAGTTGTCCAGATTGATTAAGGATTTTAAGCCTGATCTCGTCATAAGCATGGGCTGGACGCCTGAGCATACGGTCCACAAGCAGAAATGGATGAGAAGATTTATCGGAGATACTCGCATCCCCCATGTGTATTGGGCAACAGAGGACCCTACGCATCATGAATCATTCTCACTTCCATATGTCCATGTAGTCAAACCTGACTTTGTATTTACCATATGCCGATCCATGGTGAGAAAATATAAACGTATGGGCATAAAAGCAGCACACATGGACTTTGGTTATCATCCTAAAGTGCATCGTAGAGGAAAAATTGTTCCTCATTTAAAAAGTAATATTGCAGTGGTGGCCAACGGTTATTCTAGAATTCTCAAGCTGTACCCGGAGCATTTTCGCATTAAATCGTTACATCATCTTATTCGTCCGTTGGTACAAGATGGTACGCGAATCGATTTTTGGGGAAGGCAGTGGGATGAGATGAAGCCTGTTCTGGGAACTCGTATTCCACGCAGTTGGATACATGGTTACCTAGAATACACCGATGCACGTAAAGTGTACAGTTCGGCTAAAATTGTCATTGGTCCGCAGAATCAGCTTACTCAGGTGACACAGAGAACTTATGAAATTTTGGGTTCAGGAGGATTTCTCATTACAAGTGATACGCCCGAAATTCGTCGTCTGTTCACTCCTGGTCGGGATCTTGTTGTTTCGGATTCTGCTGGCCAGACTCGCAAACTTGTCCGTTACTACCTCAAGCACCCCAAAAAAAGGGAAGAGATTCGCAAGCATGGCCAACGCACAGCTCGGAAACATAATTATAAGTCACGTGCTCAATACATGATCCGGCAATTGAAGAAACATAACATCCTTTGAATATACGATCACTTTAAAAGAGAGGTTGGACTCAGTAATGAAGAATCAACAGGTTCTCAGCCGAATTCCCACGAATCAAAAGCGGATTGCTTTAACTTTTGATATTGCTAACGGTCATGAAGTACCCCAGCGGATGTTGCCTCTTTTGCAAAAGCTTGGAGTATACAAAGCTACATTTTTTATAACAGGCATTTGGGCTGAGGACCACCCACAGATCGCGAAGCGGATTAGGCAAATGGGTTACGAGATTGGGTCGCATGGATATAGGCATCAGGATTACAGGAAACACAACAACACATGGATCGAGAATGAAGTGAGATTAGCTCAGAAGGCGATATGGCGAGCGACAGGAGTGTGGCCTCGACTTTTACGTACACCCGGAGGTGATATGGACCGGCGTGTCATTCAGAAGCTTCAGTTAATGAATAAGACTATTGTACATTGGGATGTAGACTCGTTGGATTGGAAGCTCCGACGAATTCATACCATTGTAAAACGGGTTGTTCCGTTTACGCGTCCAGGTTCCATTATTTTGCTACATGCGAATGATCCTTGGGATCAAAGTTTGAAGGCAGTGCCTATTATCGTTCGTAAACTAAGACGTAAGGGCTACCGATTTTCAACGGTCTCAGAGCTGTTGTAGCAGTGACAAATTTTGTGGGATTCAGGAGCCAATTTAATGAAGATCACTCGAGAAGAAAATCGTGCAAGACAATTTCAATCAGAAGATGTGTCCGTTATCGCTTGCACAAACCGTGCAGAGCACTTTAATAGATTGCTTGCAAACTATAGTCGGCAAAAGTATGTTGCCAAAGAACTAATCATCATACTGAACAAGGATTCCATGGAACTGAAAGATTATATTAAAAAATCCAAAACAAGAAGCGATGTCCGGATGTATCAAGTCCCCGAAAAAAAGTCACTTGGCCATTGTCTGAATTATGCTGTTAGTCAGGCGAAATATCAAGTCGTAGCAAGATTTGACGACGACGATTATTACTCACCCTATTATCTGAACACAATGATGTATACATTGAAACAATCCAAAGCAGACATTGTGGGAAAAAGAGCTTGTCTCGTATACCTTGAATCCAGTTCTAAACTGTTATTACGTCATCCAAAGGAAAAGAATCGTCCTGTAGACCAAGTTTCCGGGGCCACGTTGTTATTCCGAAAAAAGGTATTTAACAAAGTTCGATTTCATTCGGTGTCGCTTGGAGAATGTGTAGGGTTTTTGATACGGTGTAAGCGGAGTGGTTACAAGATATATGCATCGGATTGTTCCCATTACGTCATCAGACGTCGTGTCCATAAATCAAGCCACACATGGAAAATCAGTGATCGAAAGTTACTTGCCCAGAGTGTTGAGCTAAAAGGAAGTGGTAGAGATTACAAGAGATATGCTTTATTGCAATATTATGCAAATAAATGACGCCCGATTCTCAATTGGGGGCGTAGTCTCTTCACCCATGTTGAGGTGGATTTGTCAGGATTGAAGAAATAGAGAGAACCAGATGAGGGATCGCGTCCCTTTAGCGCTTCCTTTGCGGCTCGATAGGCTCGTTGGTCAGGCCTAAGCCAGAATTGACCATTGCTAACTACAGTAAATGCAAGAGGTTCAGTAATAACTTCGACAAGAGAGTTGGGGAATTCGGGTGATTTTAACCGATTCAACACAACTGCACCGACAGCGACCATTCCACGGTACGGTTCACCTCTAGATTCACTATAAATTGTTCTAGCTAATAGATTTAACTGGAGGTCTCCGGATGTTAGTTCTTTCAGACGAGGTATGGTCAAGCGATGTAATTCTTGTTTAGGACTTATTTTGAAATCATGCTGAAATGCAATCAAATTGGCACGTAACGTTTTTTTATTATATCCCAACAACATCAATCGTTCTTTATGCGTCATCACACAACCTCCTAAATAAACTTGGAATCTTATATGATTAATCTATGAAAAGGAAAAGCATTGCGAACCTCCCTATACCCATCTTCAGTCCAAAGGAGGAAGAACATGAGTAAGCCAATCATTGCGATTACAGGCAGTTCGGGTAAGACTACAACGAAAGAGATGATTGCATCCATCTTGCAAACTCGTTGGAGGACATTCAAGTCTATAGAGAATGGGAATGATACCTGGTTTACCTCTCAATATAAAAAACAAATCAACTCCTACTATAAGGGCGTTGTCTTAGAGTATGGGATGAAAAAGAGAGGGGATATCAAACGCCATTGTGAGCTAATTCAACCGAACATCGGAGTAATCACTAATGTAGGTCGTGCCCATATCGCTCATTTTAAAAACGGAGTGCGTGGTATTGCGACAGCTAAATCGGAGCTTATTACTGGGATGAACCGTAAGGGGATGCTATTTCTAAATAAGGATGATCACTATTCCAAACTACTGAACCTTAAGTCTTTCCAAGGCCAAATGATAACAGTAGGAATACGAAACAAGGCGGATTTTAACGCATGGCATATTCGATACAGCTCAAAAGGGATGATTTTTAATGTTCGGTTAGGCCAAAAGGAGCATACGTTTCATATTCCTTGTTTTGGAAAATGTAATGTATACAATGCTGTATTTGCTATCGCCGTTTCGCATCATCTTGGTTGTTCGGTTACAGAGATAAAACGAGGATTTTATAATATGAAAAATCCCTATGGTCGCCTGTCTGTGAGCAAGATTCGCCGTAAAATGATTGTGATTAATGATAGTTTCAATACGAAGCCTGAACTTGATTCGGCGCTTGATGTTTTGTTACATGTTGGATCAAATGGGGGGAGAAAGATTGCAGTTCTGGGTGACATACGGGATCTGGGGGAACATGCTAAAAAGATTCATTTGGCACAAGGCCGCAAGTTGGGAACGAAGAAGCTAGACTTGTTATATACGTACGGTCTTCACTCTAAATACCTAGGCATTGGAGCACAGCAAACAGGCATGTCAGCACAACAAGTGAAGCATTTCACTCGAATATCCTCATTAAAAAGAGCGCTAGCTATGCAAAGAAGAACAGGAGATTCTTTTTTGCTAAAAGGTTCGACCAATGGTCATCCTGTCAAATTGATGCATCTGGCGGAATGGCTTATTCGCTAATCATGAAACTATATATCGTAGAACATAAATAAAACAAAAGAAAGGAAAAAGGTACCTTTCTTTTGTTTTGTCTTATCATAATATCTATATTCATTAGCGTCGCTTTAAACGAAACACATCAAATAATACTATCTCTTATGGTTCATTATTTTGGCTTTTTTTGGATAAATCGTATCTGGATTGATTTATGGATAAAGCAATTATCTAAACGAAGTCACAAAACTACTGAACAGCGTCCGAACATCATACTGATACTTATTGATCGGCTCAATTGGCCGGTTCTCTCCGAGAAGAGTGTAGACGGCGATCCGTGTTGCCCGGACCGAATATTCTTCTGTGAATACCACGTCATCGGGAATCTCGCAGAATTGGCTGATGAAGGCCAGGTTGGTGGAGCCTTCAGGTACAACCTTCGGTCTGTCGCTGTTTAGTCTAGGCATGAATTGCGCTGTAATGTATGGCATCATGCAAGGAATGCAGTTGGCGGTAGCCATGATGTCCTCTTGATGTTCCTGGAAATGAAGATGGCCGATCAACTCCTGCATAATCTCTTCCCCGGTACAGTCGCACATTCTTTTCTTCACGTAATCGCCCACGTTATCCGGGGATAATCCGTATCCCCAGAATACGTTGACATGCTCCGGCTGACCACGGAAGTGCGGCTGGAAGGCGAGAACGACAGACATGAACCAGCTGGAATCCTTGAAAGTAACCAGAGCACCGGTACCTGCCCGGTTGCGTGTGAATTTCTCCATCAGATCAAAGAAGACCGAATCCTGGAAGGTGACCGTAAACGATTCCCATTTGGACTCATCCACATGATCATTAAATGAAGAAGGATTGCCCAGCAACGGTTTCTTGGCGGCAATGTTCTCCCACAGCTTCCATGAGCTGCCCTTGCCGTTCAGTTTCGGTGCGGAAGTCATGGAGCCGATATCGGCCCCTTCGGTCATCGAACCGTTTGTGACAATGACGAGATCACCTTCGAGGATGTCAATGACTTCCTCTTCACCTTCCCTGAGCACATGCATCCGACTTACCGTAATGCCGTCTCCGTCTTTGAAATCCAGATCGGTAACCGTACATTTCAGCGTGAAATCTACGCCAAACGGCTCCAGGTAGTTATGCAATGGCAGGATAATCGAGTCATATTGGTTGAACGGTGTGCGGGTGACACCTTCCAGCGTTTGAATTCTTGGGAATTCGTGAAAAAAGCGAAGCATGTATCTTTTGAATTCCACGGCGCTATGCCAAGGCTGGAAAGCGAAGGTGGTCGCCCACATATACCAGAAGTTTGTTTTGAAAAAATGAGGGCCAAACCAGTCGTTGATTCGCAATTTACCCAGCGTGTCTTCAGGAGTAATAATCAGTTTGCCCATCGCCAACCGGTCCGCCATATCAAAACCCATGGAGAGCACATCTTCGACCTTGCCGTCACGGTTGATGAGCCGCGCATTGGAATGTGTGGGATTGGCATCGTCAAATTCGGTGATTTCCTGTCGGACAGATATGCCCGGACGGTCGATGGAAGGGATGGAAGCCAGCAACTCCCACAGATTCTCATAGGCCTCGTCATTGAGCATCCGTCCGCCGCGGATGATATATCCTTGATCGGGATTACCAGCACCGTCATTGCTGCCGCCGAGAATCGGCATTTCTTCGATAATGTGAATATGTTCTCCGGGAAAGTCACAATCTCTAACCAGATAAGCTGCACCCGCCAAAGATGAAATGCCGCCGCCTACAAAATAGACCTGTTTATTACCATGTTCTTTCTTCACGATCATTCGCCTCCAAAAGTTACTGTAATCACATCCCTAATGTAAACCTTGCAGGTTCCGTAAGGTATGATCAAAAGAAAGGGAGTGTCTAATTTTTGGTCACTTGTAGTAAAGTGTCTAAAACCTAGGCATAGATCACATGTGAAAAAAGCCGCGCATCCTTAAGTGGATGGCAGCTTATTCTCATACCTGTGCAGTGCCCTCAGGACATTGCCTTCGATTAGCTCACTGAGCTTCTCAATAATCTGTTTTGGCGGTTCTTGCATGTTGCCCCTCATCCATTGAATGATCAGCCCGGTGAAAGCCAGGGTATAAAAGTTGGCGACAAACTCTTTGTCTTCACCGCAGACCTTAATCCCACAGGCCAGCTCATCAATAACACCCATGATCAGATCATGGGTTACTTCATAGAGGTATACATCCAGGTGGGTACGCCCGAGCGAGTTGAGTGTGTTGCAGCAGAACGTTTTGTTGTTCTCGATGTACAAAAGATTTTATAGAATCCGTCCGTCCATGTGCTGTAGCTTCGGTACTCCGTAAGACTCTCCACCGCTTCAGTCTGATAGATCCACCCAAGTAGCGCGTAAATATCCTGAAAATGATAATAAAAGGTTTGCCTGTTCACTCCGCAATTCTCCACCAGATGTTTGACCGTAATCTTGTTCAATGGAGTATGCTCCATCAGTGATTTAAGCGAGTGAGCCAGCGCATTTTTGGTCAGGTGAGAAGTAGACACAAAATTCACCTCATCATTTTGGATTAGCTTGCCGGGGCGCAACAGCAGGTAAACACTCATGGCAAAAGTCCCGCGCCGAAGTCGCTGAACATAAGCAAGTCAAAACGCAGGAATCCCGAAAGACCCTCCCATCCACAAAACCCCTTTAGCTATCAACATCTTCGTTACCCGATCCACATCATACTCCATAAGGTTCATTCTAAGTACTGAATATCAATCGATTCAAACAAACCTCCAAAGGCCAACGCTTGAGTTATCTCTATCAAAACCCTTAAAAGTTAGCCGTCGTCTAAAACCAGTCACAATAAAGCAACCACTGTAAAAGCTGAAACCTAGTGAAGGAGACCGAATCAAAAAAGACTATAAGGTCGCGTATGTTATCTCCCATACACTAAACCATTAAAACCGAGACCTCGTCTATAAAATCAGTCATAGGAACAATGATAACGAAGTTATCGAGAAAAAAACGAAAAATACGAAAAAATCTAAAAAGTGTTCAGCAGCCCATCATTAAGGTAATCTATCACACTAACCCATCAAAGTGAGACCCAATCCTCTAAAGCACCATGATAAAGCTACAACGTAACGATCGAGACAAAATCAAAGAAACGGCCTATAGGGCTACCATGTTGTTATCACTAATACACTAACCTTTTTAAAAGTAAGCCTCCATCGTCTCCATCATAAAAAGCAACCATCAAAAAAACTACAATTTCACCAAAGAAACAAGAACCAAAGAACCAAAGAACCAAAGAACCAAAGAACCAAAGAACCAAAGAAAAAAGAAACAAAAAAACAAAGAAAAAAATAAATAAAATAAATAACAAAAAAACGACCCGAAGGCCGTCATTTTGTTCTCCCCATTACACTAACCATTCAATAGTTAGGCTCAATCTTAAAATCAGTCATGCGAGAAGCTGCAACGTAGTGGAGGGGACGAAATCGATTCTGAAGAAGCGGAGCGTTCGCCTTTATCGTCGGATTTTACCCTTTGAGAAGGGGAATCCAAAAAATCCGACGATAACAGCGATCTAAAGAACGATTCGGCACCGGAACGTCCACTCAGCACGCCCTCATGATCTGGTTTTAAACACGATGATTACAAACTCTTCAGAAATTGAACAATCGTCAACAACCCTTTATCAAAGTTCTCCAGGTTGAAGTGCTCGTTCGGTGCATGCAGGTTCTCATCCGGCAAGCCAAAGCCCATCATAACAGCAGGGATTTCGAGTACACGTGAGAGTTTCTCAACAATCGGAATGGAGCCGCCATCTTTGGTAAAGAGGGCACGAACGCCATACACGTGCTCATACGCGTCTGCTGCTTTTTGCAGAATTGGATTGGAAGGATCGGTATTGAAAGCAAAAGCTTTTTCGATCTGTTTCACATGCAGCGTTGCACCTGGTTGAACGTGAGCGCGCAGATGTGCTTCGATACGATCCAATACATGTTGTGGATCTTGATCCGCCACGAGGCGGCAGGTGATTTTGGCATGAGCTTCCTTCGGAATAACCGTTTTGCTGCCTTCGCCCTGGAAACCACCCCATACGCCGTTGAGTTCCAATGTTGGACGAGCGCCTACACGTTCCACGAACGAGTAACCTTCTTCGCCGTACAATTGCTCCAGCCCAAGGTCTTGACGAAGCTGTTCTTCATTGAAGCCTTGTTTCACAAATTCTTCTCTCATCTCAGGAGACAGTGGCAGTACGCCGTCGTAGAAACCATCTACACTTACACGGCCTTGCTCATCATGCAACGAAGCGAGCAGGGATACGAGTGCGTGCAGTGCGTTAGGTACACCACCACCAAATGAACCGGAGTGCAAGTCGGTATTGGCTGTGTTCAGATCCACGTGAAGCGAGCAAAGGCCTCGCAGGCCAGTGGAGATAGCCGGTTTACCTTTTTCAAGTAGAGATGTATCCGAGATCAGTATCATGTCTGCACGTAGCTTGTCTGTATGTTCATTCAGATAGATGGGCAAGTTCGGGCTGGAGATTTCCTCTTCGCCTTCAATGCAGAACTTGATGTTAACTGGCAGTTCTTTGTTTTCGGCGAGAATGGCTTCTACTGCCTTGATATGTAGGAAGATCTGTCCTTTGTCATCCGTTGCACCACGGGCATACAGCTTGCCATCACGAACGGTAGGTTCAAAAGGAGGTGTCTCCCACAGGTTAAGTGGATCAACAGGTTGTACATCATAGTGTCCATAGATCAGAGCCGTTGGTTTGCCGGGTGCATGCAGGTGATCTGCATAGACAATCGGATGTCCAGCCGTTTGAATGACCTCTACGTTTTCCATGCCTGCACGTGTGAGCGCATCTGCTGCCCATTGTGCTGCACGGTTAATATCCTCTTTATGCTCTGAAATGGCAGAGATACTTGGAATGGACAACCATTCATTCAGTTCTGCCAGGTGTTTTTCTCTATTTTGTTCAAAATAAGTCTGTTCTTTCATTAAAAAGGCCTCCTTCATGTTTGCTATATCTCATTGTAATCCATTTTGTCATGTTAATAAAACATTGGTTAAAAAAATGATCGGTTACAGATCGTTTCATTCACCTGAGGAATGTGCGTATAATACAAGAAAAGGATTTCATCCATATATTCTCAGGGGAGTTGAGGAAGTTTCCATGACAGTCAGACTCGATGCAAGCAGGCAGGTGAGCAGCGATGGAACCGACTAGGAGCGATCGAATATTTGGCAGATTCAAGCGGTTATCCGAGTTGAAGGCTGGAAGGCATAAAGGACGATTTTATCGAAACAGCCTCATGCTTATTTTACTCATTGCCAGCATTCCCGGACTAATCACAGGTATCGTCATGTATCAACAGGTTGTTGGCCGGATGGAAACCGAGTTCAATCAGATGCACCAGAACCAGATTGAGAACCGGGCACGTAATGTGGATGACCAGCTGGCTTATCTGGAGATGAACTTATCCCATTGGGCTTTTGAACCGAGGTTTGGCAATGCACTGCGAACGTTGGATTTTGTATATTATTTCAATGAAACGCAGGAGATTGTGACTACCTTATACGTATTACAAGGTTCTCATCCACTGATCAAGTCAGCACAGCTGTATTTGCAGGAACCGAAGCCAATCTTGTTTAATCGGGATTATACCGAATTGAACGATGAAGCGAAAGTACAAGCCTATGATCGATACCTTTCCATGGGGAACCACGTGTACTGGACAGACTGGGTTTCCAGCATCAACAGAGACACCGAACCTTCGACCAACGATAGTCCACTGCATACGGATGCAGGCAATGCACTTGTTCTAGTACATAAGATACCGGGGGAGAGCATTAATCCGTTTGGTGCACTGATCATCACGCTGGATAACGAGAAAGTCGCCAGTTTATTGAAAACGCTTACTCCTTATGACGAAGGTTTGACGTTCCTTATGGATCAGGAAGGAAACACACTGGTTACCGGTAATCCGGGAACGGCGGGAGAGACTTCTGCTTTTGAGCAGCAGCTAAAAGAAGAAGTAGCCCTGCATGTGGGCAGCCGCTCATTCCTGTTCCGATATGAGGATCAGACCTATTCTGTCTCATATGGCTCATTGAGTCGGATCGATTCAGACTGGACTTACGTCTCCGCAGCACCTTTGACCTCAGTCACTTCGCCAGTCAAACTGGTATCCAAAATCATCGTCATTGCGAGTGCAGGCAGTCTCATCCTGGGATTATTGTTATCCTGGTTTGCTTCCCGCCGCATCTATTCGCCTGTAGCACGGATGCTGCATCTGCTTACGCCTGGCAGAAACGAAACAACACCAACGGATGCCAAGCTGGACGAGTTTGAGCTGCTGGAGCAACAGTGGAACGAACTGACCTCTCGCAGTGTCACGGCACACCGCCAATTGCAGGAGCAACTTCCCCATCTGCGCGACAGTTTTGTTTTACAACTTGTGCAGGGGCATCTATACGCCTATAACGAGCAGGATCTTCAGCAGCGGATGCGTCATCTCGGATTTGAGTTGGAGGGCCAGCAGTATTTGCTGGTACAGATGTATTTTACGGGGTACGAGCAGCTGCAAGGCAGATTTGGAAGCCAGGACACGGGATTAGTCACCTTTGCAGCAGTGAATATTACACAGGAAGTTGCGAAAAATTATTTCAGGCAGATCAGTGTCATGAACTTCCATGACCTGTCTTCAGCCATGCTTGTGATCGCTCCCCAGGACGAACCTGTGAAGTCACAAGCGCTGTTATGGGGACAGGAACTGGTGGAGGTCATTGGACGTACGCTCAAAATGAAGGTGACCTTGATGGTCAGTCGCCCGGCAGCTTCACTTCAGGAACTGCCCGGACGATTCGTCGAGATGGAACAGGCCGTGGCTTATCGCAGTGTGGAGGAAGGAAGTCAGATTCTCGATCTGGAGGATGAGGCGTGTTTCAGCAAAAATGAAGCAGCTTCCTATCCGCTTGGGCTGGAACGGGAGTTGTTACAGGCGGTCAGGCTGGGCAAACAAGCCGAAGCGGAACGTGTGCTGGAACAATTCATGAGTGAAATTACGCGGACGGGCAGTACCGAATTTCAGGTGCAACAGATGATGCTTCAATTGCTCGGTAGCATTCAGCACATGATGCTGCAAACGGGTGTCACACCTTATAAGCTGTTTGGTGGTAGCAACATGTATGAGCGCTTATCCGGTATTCGTGAACCTGTACAGATGAAGCAATGGATGATGAATGAGGTACTCATACCTTATATACAAGAGGTTGAGATACGATCGCAGGAACCGCTGAAACTGGTGGTGGAACGAACGATGTTGTATATCGATACACATTACCGCAGCGACATTTCGCTGGAGAATTGTGCTGACGAGGAGCAGATGACACCCTATGCACTGAGCAAGGCATTCAAACAGGTATCGGGCATCAACTTTATTGATTATTTGACACGTGTGAGAATGGATGCGGCGAAGCAATTGTTGCGGGAGACAACGATGAAAATCAATGATGTTGCAGCGGCTGTGGGATATCAGCACAGTTATTTTAATCGGATCTTCAAGAAACAGGAGGGAGTTACCCCGAGTCAGTATCGCGATCAATGGTTTGGACAATAACCTTTTATATCTTTGTCAGTTCAGCCCGGCATTCAGCTTTAACGGATGTCGGTTTTTTCTTTTTTTTACCGTGATACAAAGAAGGATAAACCCGCAAAAATGTGCAATTCTACCCGCTACGTTATGTGCAATTTCTTGTGAAAATGGCGTTATAGCGGGCTTTTCGTGCATCATGTCGTAGCAATGCAAAAAATGAATGTTGCCGGAAACCAGGCGTCTGTATAGTCTGAATAACAGGTTAATTGATAACGCTTACATCGTTGAGGGAGGGGAGACATGATGAACGGGAAGACGGACTGGAATACCAACGGCACTGCAACTGCTCAAGCGGATATGGCAACAAGACCATTAAAACAAGAGTCCAATTGGAAGAGGCAGATCAAACGAAACAAGTGGTTATATGTGCTTGTGCTTCCCGGCTTTTTGTACTTTGTCATCTTTAAATACTTGCCCATGTGGGGGATCATCATTGCCTTTCAGGACTACCAGCCTTTCCTGGGCATCCGGGAGAGTAACTGGGTGGGGCTAGAGAACTTTACGAACTTTTTCTCCAATCCGGACTTCTTCCGACTATTACGTAATACGCTGGTCCTTGCCCTTTATGATCTCATCTTCTTTTTCCCGGCACCAATCATTATCGCTTTGTTATTAAATGAAATTCGGGTCGCTTTCTTCAAAAGAACGATTCAAACGCTGGTCTATGTACCCCATTTTGTATCGATGGTTATTATCGCCAGTATCACGTACGTGTTCCTGACCCCGCAGGGCGGAGTGTTATACGACCTGATCGCCTGGATTACAGGCAAGCCCATTGATGTACTCTCCAGTCCGGGTTCGTTCCGTCCGCTCATTATTGTTCAGATGATGTGGAAGGAGATGGGTTGGGGCACAATCATTTTCTTGGCAGCCCTCGCAGGTGTCGATACGGAACAATATGAAGCCTCCATTGTGGATGGCGCTGGACGATTACGGCGGATGTGGCATATCACACTTCCAGCCATTCGTACGACCATAGTTATTTTGCTCATTCTCAGACTGGGGAACTTCCTCGATACCGGATTTGAGCAGATCTATCTGATGACCAACTCCCTCAACCGGGATGTGGCGGACGTATTTGATACGTATGTGTACACGGTGGGGATTACGCAAGGTGCATTCAGTTACAGTACCGCTGTGGGACTATTCAAGTCTGTGGTGGGGATTATTCTGGTGCTTGGCAGTAATAAACTTGCGAAAAAATTCGGCCATCCCGGAATTTATTAAGGAGGAGCGCCCATGAACAGCCGTCTATACAACAGCCCTGCCGGCAAGGTATTTGATATCTTCAATTACGTCATGCTGGGGATTCTGGGCATATTAACCGTCCTTCCGTTCCTGTATATTATAGGGAATTCTTTCGCAACGGAAGCCGAGATCACCGAACGCAGTTTTTTCCTCATTCCGAAGGTGTTTTCCTTCAGCGCGTATGAGTATATTTTCTCTTCGTCCACGATCTTTCGCAGCATTGGTGTTTCCATTTTCATCACGGTGGCAGGTACACTGGTCAATCTGTTCTTCACACTAACGATGGCCTATCCACTATCCAGAAGTGACTTCTGGGGCCGTAACGTCATGATGAATATGGTGATCTTCTCGATGTTATTCGGCGGTGGTATGATTCCAACGTATCTCGTCATTCGTGGATTGGGACTGCTCGATTCTTACTGGGCTCTTATGCTTCCTGGCGCGATCAGCGCTTTTAACTTAATTGTTGTCAAAAACTTTTTTCAGCAAATGCCGCCCGGGCTGGAGGAAGCGGCCCGTATCGACGGCTGTTCGGATCTCGGGGTGCTGTGGCGAATTGTTCTGCCTTTATCCAAACCGGTCATCGCTACGTTTGCTTTGTTCTACGCCGTAGGCCACTGGAACAACTTTTTCTCGGCACTCCTGTACATTTCCGATAGTGACAAATGGCCTCTGCAAGTCATGCTGAGACAGATCGTGTTGCTTTCGCAAGCCAGTGTCGGAGATATGGCAAACATGGACCCCAATTTTGTACAGCCACCAGAACAGTCAATCAAAATGGCAGTGATCGTTGTAGGTACCATTCCGATTTTGCTGGTGTATCCGTTTTTGCAGAAGCATTTTGCCAAAGGTGTCATGTTAGGTTCAATCAAAGGCTAAAGCCAAGGGGGAGAACGTATGGGACAAAAAACGGGATTCAAAAAAGGTGCACTGTTACTCTCTGCATCACTGGTATTGAGTACAATTCTGGGAGCATGCTCCACGGATAAAACAGGTTCAGGGAGCGCTGCCGGTGGCACAGACGAAATTACCATTATGCTTCCGAACTTCGAAGCGGAGAATCCGCCGGAGAACAGCCCGGTCATCCAGAAGCTTGAAGAACTGACCAAGGTGGATGTGAACTTGCAGTGGGTGCCGAGCAGCTCGTACGAAGACAAATTCAACATCACACTGGCCTCGGGAAAGCTTCCTCAGATTATGGTGGTCTTAGGGAAGTCCCCAAGTTTCATTAATGCGGCCCGAACCGGGGCTTTCTGGGAGCTGGGTCCTTATCTGAAAGATTATCCGAATCTGAGCCAAATGAATGAAATCATCACCAACAATGCATCAATCGATGGCAAAACCTATGGGATCTACCGGGCACGCGCCCTAGGACGTAATGGGGTCACAATCCGCAAAGATTGGCTGGAGAATCTGGGTCTGGAAGAGCCAAAGACGATTGATGAATTTTACAATGTATTGAAAGCGTTCACGAAGGATGATCCAGACGGTAACGGCAAGGATGATACGTACGGTCTGGTTGCCAGCAAATTCACGGGTCCATGGGATAACATGCAGGTATGGTTCGGTGCACCCAACAAATGGGGAGATGATGGCAGCGGAGGTCTGATCCCGGCGCATGAGACACCAGAATACATGGAAGCCCTGAAATTTTTCCGGCAAATCTATAGCGAAGGACTGGTGAACAAGGACTTTGCCGTGATGGATGCAACGAAACTGCCTGATCCTTTTGTGAATGGTCAAGCAGGTGTCATGGTGGATGTAGCAGATAATGCACAGCGCATGGATCAGAAAATACTCGATAAAGACCCCAATGCGACAGGACGTGTGGATGTGCTGCAAGCGATGGAAGGTCCAAAGGGATTGCGTGATATGCCAACGTCCGGTTACTCAGGCCTGATTGCCATTTCCAAAAGCAGTGTCAAAACGGAAGAAGACCTGAAGAAGGTACTGAGCTTTCTGGATCAGCTGAATGAACCGGAGTTGCAGGCATTGTTGTACAACGGACTGGAAGGCAAGCAGTATGAGAAAAAAGAAGACTACATCATACCGAGCACTGACAAGCTTGCGCTCCGCGACCTGCAGGGTTTAAATCAGATTTTGATGTTTGTACCGGAAGACAGAACGCTTCGTGTCCAACAGACACCTGTCCGTGAAAAGGTTGCACAGGTGCAGAAAGCCAACGAAGAGATTGTCATTGCCAATCCTGGCGAACCGCTGATCTCTGATGTTTACGCTCAGAAAGGACCACAGCTGGACAATATCATTAACGATGCACGAATCAAATATATCGTAGGTCAGATTGATGAGAAAGGATTCGAAGATGCTGTTGCCCTGTGGAAGAATAACGGCGGAGACGATTATGTGAAAGAAGTCAATGAATTGTACGCTGCACTGAAGTAGTCTTATAAGCCAAAGCCCGGTAGCCGTACTTTCAGTGTAGCGGAAACAGCCGGGCTTTGCTTATCGCTGTGATGGCTTGATCCGTGAACAAAGTTTCATCCAACTTTCTGGGAATTATGACTTCCTGAATATGGTTTTTGATGTATAATCAAATCGAAAAAAACCTATTTGAACTGAAATGAACGTTATTGGTAAAGCTGGACACCACACACTCTTGGACACGCAGGGAGGAAGGCAACATGTGGAACGGGGATGCTTTTGAAAATCCCGAGGCGCAGTACAGGGTCCATCCCTTTTGGTTCTGGAACGGGGATATGGAAGAAGAACAGATAAAGCGGCAAGTGGCTGAGATGGCGGCGCAAGGTGTAGGTGGATTCTTCATCTGTCCACGTCAGGGACTGCAAATTCCCTATCTGTCGGAAGCGTGGTTTGATAAGGTTCGGATTGCAGTGGAAGCGGCGGATGCTCACGGCATGCAGGTATGGTTATATGACGAATATCCATATCCAAGCGGGATGGCTGGTGGGGAAGTGACCCTTGATTTTCCTGAAGCGAAGCAGCGACAGCTGGTGCATCATCAGTTGGTGGTTCAGGGCGGAGAAGCTATGGATCTGGAATTGCCGTGGGGACGTGTCTTGGTTGCCAAGGCGATTCCCAAGGATGAACAGGGCAAGCGTCTGTGGCATGAGTCCATCGATCTGCGCAGCAAAATCGGCAATATCCAGACCGATCAGGTCTATCAGGAGACCGGACTCACATCGTATAACCGCAAGCGGTTCTTCACCTACCGAACAGCGTTCCGCTTGTTGTGGGATGTTCCCGCGGGTGATTGGGAGTTGATTATATTTCAAGAAATGGAGATCGACGATTTCAAATATTACGGCAACTTTGTTGATCCTTGCCACAAGGAAGCGATGAGCCGTTTTATTGAACTGACACATGAGCGTTATAAGTCAGCGGTTGGAGATCAATTTGAAAGCGTAATCAAAGGTATGTTTTCGGATGAGATCGCACCGCTGGGTCGTATCCCTTGGTCGCAACAGCTTCCCCGTTATTTCAGCGAGCGTTGTGGTTATAGTCTGATCGATTCGCTACCGGCGCTGTTATATGGTGATGTTCCAGACGCGCATCGGATTCGGTATGACTATTATCAGTCACTGCATCTGCTTCTCAGGGAGTCCTATCACAAACAGGTGCATGACTGGTGTGAGGAAGCAGGAATCCAGTATGCGGCTGAAGTGCCTGGTGTACGGATGACGACCCAGTTGTTTAGCCATATGCCAGGTGGTGATTCAGCACATGAGAAAATTGGACGATCCTTATCGTGGATTCTGGAACGATATGGTCAAAAGATGCGTGACAATCCCAAGATGGTCAGTTCGCTTGCCCGGCAATTGGGCCGAAGCCGCAATCTGATTGAATGTTTTCACAGTGTAGGCTGGTCCATGACGCTACAGGATGCCAAGTGGATGATTGATCGAATGGCCGCCATGGGCACCAATTTTTATAACTTTCACGCCTTTTTCTATACGATTGGTGGGCTTGTGAAGCATGACGCACCGCCATCTCAATTTTTACAGAATCCCTACTGGAAGCATTTCCGGCAGTTAGGGGATTACACCGGACGTTTGAGCTATCTCATGAGCACTGGAGCAGCAGACATTCGAATTGCTGTACTTGACCCAACGACGACATTCTGGAGTCTGATGGGTAATCCGCTGCATGGATTTGAGTATAGCGGCGAGGACGAAGCAGAACGGGTACAACTGGAGCGCCTGACGAAGGACTGGATGAGGATCACGACACATCTGCTCGAAAACAGACGTGACTATGATCACCTTGACCCCGAATTGTTGGTTGAAGCTGACTTAACGGATGGTATCATTCAGATCGGCGTTGCCCGTTATGACGTATTAATTCTGCCACCGATGCTGAATCTGGAGGCCGTGGCCTGGGAACAGGTGAAGCGATTTGTTCGGCAGGGAGGAACTGTCATCTCTGTTGGGATGTCTCCGCATATTGCGATTCAGCCGGGAAGTCCAGAGGGAGATGAAGCTGCCCAGTTCTTTGGTGCGGGCGAGCAGCCACAAGAGGTGTACTGGGGCCGTAGCGTGACAACAGATCACGATAACCGTGAAACCATGTGGCATCAGGGTGAGGGGAATGCCTATTTTCTACCCGCAGGAACGGGGCAGGGAGATGACTTTTCGCTGGAGCTAATCTCTCTCCTGCTCGATCAGGTATTGCCGGAACCCATCTGTTGGATCATGGAGGAGGAAAGCGCCTCCCTGCTGATGCATACCCGTCAATTGTCGGCTGGGGAGCATATGGTTTTTTTGACCAATCAGGAGGGTCAGGACCTGATTGGTCAATTGAAGCTGGTCGCCAGACAGCTGTGGGATGGAACGGAGTTGACAGAGGGTGCTTGTATTGTGGCAGAACGACTTGATCTGGAGACAGGGCGGCTTCAGATATTGCCGTATACGAGCAGTGGTGGGGAATGGTGCATTTCACTAACACTGGCGCCTTATGAAGCGCATGCTGTTCGTCTTACTTTACAACCTGCGAAGGAAGAGGCATTAACAACGAAGGTGGGTGTAACAGACAAAACAGGATCGTTCGGAGCGGATGTTTCTGCAGGAGCTAATCAGGCCCGTAAGATCATGGTCCCTTCGGAAGGGCCATGGCGACTCGAAACGGTGCAGCCTAACATTTTGCGAATGGGACAATTCCATCTTCAGGCTTCCAATGTTAATGGTGTGATTCTGGAAAGCCAGCATGTAGCTGTAAAACCGTTTATTGATCAGGCGGCAGAATTATCGGAGCAGCAGCATCTGCCAGTCCAGTTTAATCAGGTATTTGGCACACCGAAAAAAGCATCCTTAGCCTATCCCATCGAATGTCGATATATGACTACATTTGAGCTAAGAACGGCATTGCCTGCATGTTTGTTATTTATGGATAGAGCGGCGATCTCGGGCAGTTGGTCGATGGAGATTAATGGGCAACCACTTGAAAAGGAACAATTCGATCCAATCGAAATAACCGACCACAATAACATCGCTTGTGAGATTACGGAGTTGCTGCACAGCGGTCTCAACGAAATGACGGTCATCGTACAGGTAACGAAAGATGAGGATGGCATTGTAGATCCCTTGTATCTACAGGGAAGATTCGGCGTGGAGTTCCATCATGAAGGCATGGCTTCGCTCGTGCGGGAGTCGGACACGGCCCTTTGTATCGGACCAGAACCGCAGCCGCTGTATCCCCATTTTGCAGGGGAAATGAGTTATAAACGCACGTTCTGGCTGGATGAGCCAGGGGAAGATATTACCTCGTTTGAACTGGAATTTAGCGATTGGCGGGTGCAGGATGTGACGGAAGTGCGGGTGAACGGACATAGTCTGGGTGTGAGATGCTGGTCTCCGTATCGTTGGAAAGGAGAGGCCTCCTGGTTGCGTCCGGGAGACAACGACATTGAAGTGCGGATTACCAACACATTGATCGGCCTGCTGGAAGGTACGTATTTTGATTCGGAACATCATCGATTACAGGATGCAGGTCATGTACCTGTTGAAGAATTGGGATAAAGGAGTGGAAGTAAGGAATGGGACATCGTATTCAGTTTGACCGCTATCCAGGTGGTGTGATGAAAGCGTTAACGCTCAGTTATGACGATGGAGTGGTGCATGATCGCAGACTGGTGGAAATCTGTAATCGGTATGGTCTGCGGGGAACCTTTAATCTGAACTCCGGTACCCTGGGTAATCCAGGCCGCATTGAGGCTGGGGAAGTCGCTGAACTTTATACGGGGCATGAAGTAGCCGTTCACACGGTTACTCACCCTACGCTGCCTTATGTTCCGAATGAACTATTGACCGAAGAGATTATCGAAGACCGAAAAGCATTGGAGCAGCTCGTCTGTTATCCGGTACGAGGCATGGCTTATCCCAACGGAGGGTACGACCGTGCGTTAAGTACAAAGCTGGAGTGGCTTGGCATTGATTATGCCCGTACCGTTGAATCACATGGCAGATACACGTTGCCAGATCGGCCGCTTGAATGGCATCCGACGTGTCATCATAACCATGATCTGGCGGGGCATGCCAAACGTTTTATCCAACATTCCAAAACAGGTACGCCACTATTACTCTACGTCTGGGGTCACAGTTATGAGTTCAATGACAACGACAATTGGGAGATCATCGAACAGTTCGGTGAGCAGATTGGCGGCAGGGACGATATCTGGTATGCCACGAACATCGAAGTGATTGCCTATTGGAAAGCGGTGCAACGATTGGAGTGTTCAGCAGATCGCTCCATCATCCATAATCCGTCTGCCATCCCGGTTTGGTTCACGGCTGACCAGCAGGTTGTTGAAGTGCAGGGTGGAGAAACATTGCGGCTAAGCGAACGAATCAAGGTATAAGGAAGGGAGCTGACGATCATTCGTTATTTTCATGAGAACGAGGCGATTGCAGGCAAGGTATACGATTCAATTCCGGATATATTAACTACGGTGGCTCAGCGTTATATTGGCGATCATCCGAAACATTCCTTTTTGTTCAGAGCTTATCATCAGGGAGGTTTTCGTAGACTTGGAGATTATCGTTACGACCTGAATCTGAATGAGAAATGCGTTGGGGCGCATGCAGGGCAGTACGTGTATGTATGGGGCAAGTTATGGAGCGAGCAGAATACAACGTTAAATACGGGCTTGAACTGTTATAGTCCGGTGACGATTTACGTGAACGGTGAAGAGGTATTCAAGTCTGAGCTGTTGCAGGAATTATTTCCCGAGCGAAGAACCCAGATTCCGATTTCCGTGAACTATGGCTGGAATGATGTATTGCTGTGTTTTGTCAAAACAGAAGTGGGATTCGGCGGTATCTACGGAACAGCCTCGTTCAAAAATTTCCCGCTGCACTTCCTCACTCCTGGGGCAGATCGTCAGGGTCAGGAGGGCTGGTTATATTCGGAACCCGTCGATGAACCTGTAGTATCTCTTCCTCGTGACGGCATGACGGAAGAAGAAACGGGTCTTACCTGGTATCCGCGCAGGGGCTGGACAGATGAGGAGCAGAGCATGGGTTCTTTTGCCCGCATCTTTGGTACAGAAAAGCCCGCTGTTGCCTACGCATGGTCCAGATTGGATGTAACTTTGCCAGGAACATCACCAGTTATTTTAAAAGGTCGTCATGATGGAGCTTTGACTCTGTATGTGGATGACACGGAAGTATACTCTGCTGGAAGCAGCGGTAATTTCCGCGTTGAACTTCCTCGCCGTTACGGTTCATCCGATCTGCTCGCGAAAGGTGAAATTCAGGCAGTCGGCGGCTCATGGGGATTCACGTTGGAAGATGCCGAGCGTTCGGGTTCCACAGGCTGGAGACTGAAATCGCCTCATCCGGTTGCGGGATGTTCTGACCCCTGGCTGTACACGGGTGTGTTTGCTCCCGGTGCTGAAACATCGCATGCCGACATCGTGCGAACAGATACCGTATTTGATGATGGCGCACAAGGTGTGTATTGGCGGGTAGATCTTCCCGACACCCATGTCCGTCCTTACCTGGAAAATACACATTACGGAAAATGGAATTATCCGCTTGGCGTTACCCTGCTTGGACTTCTCCAGACGGGACAGGAATTGGGGCGGGATGATTACATTCAGTATGTGCGGCAACATATTGAACTGAGTACTTCATTTGATCGCTATGGTCTGTGGGATCGGGAAGGGTACGGTGCGGCAGGGATTAATAATCAGCTGTCTGCCATCGACAGTCTGGATGATTGCGGTTCGTTTGGATCTACACTGCTCGCTGCGATGGAGTTGGGCGATATTCGTGGGGGAAGAGATACTGCGGATCGGATTGCGGGCTACATTACGGATGAGCAGGAACGTTTGGAGGATGGTGCCTTTTACCGGGTTCGCGGCAGTGGAGAGATGCGTCAGGAAACGATGTGGTGTGATGACTTGTACATGAGTACACCTTTTCTGATGCGTTATGGTCAGTTGACAGGAGATGCGACGTATTGGGATGATGCGGTCAATCAGTTCCTGATGTTCCGTAAATACCTCTACCTTCCCGATCAACAGATCATGTCCCATGTGTATGATTTTGTACGTGGTCGGGCGACAGGTATTCCGTGGGGAAGGGGTAACGGCTGGGTGCTCTTCTCCTTAACCGAATTGTTATCCATCCTGCCGCATGATCATGTGAAACGGTCGGAACTGCTAACTTTCTATCGTGATTTAAGTGAAGGTTATTTGGCGTTGCAAGGGGAAAATGGGCTTTGGCATCAGGTGCTGAACCGCCCGGATTCATATGAAGAAACCTCCTGCACATCGATGTTCATCTACGCTTATGCCCGTGGTATTCGTGAAGGCTGGCTGGAACAGCCAGAGCCCTATCTGGAGGCAGTGTGCAAAGGATGGGAAGGCATGACACGTTTGTCGATTGACTATAAAGGTAATATATACGGGGTATGCCGGGGTTCCGGATACTCGTTTACCGCCTTGTATTATCGCGATGATCTGGGATGGAATCTGAACGATACCCATGGGATCGGCATTGTGCTCTTGGCAGGCATTGAAGTGTATAAAATGAACCAGCAGCTCCGTAAGGCGTCTATCGATTCTTCGGTTACAGCCTTGCAGCGCTGATGTTTGACACAACGAAACGAATGTATGTGGATAGCTTCTATAGGTTGATAAGCAGTTAAAGAAAGCGGCAAAGCCCCCGGGCTTGCCGCTTTTAGTTTGTTTCCAATTTCGAAACTGATCTGCATAATAGCAATGATAAATACACTTACCTTCACCCAATAATATGAATAACTCCATCATTAGTTCGGATCAAAATAATTCCAGCTGTTCCGGTCCTTCTTCCTTCTCCGGTTCAGTACGGTCAGGAAAAGGCTTCACTGGCTGGTCCAGCAGATCCATCATCATCTGGGCATTCGCCGCTGCATCACCACCGGAGTTGTTGTTAAAAATAACATAGACATCCTTGCTCTGCTCCTGCAATTGCTCCAGATACCCTTTCCATTCCAACAATTCTTCCTTGTTGTAACGGTACAGGTAACGGGTCTCGCGCCAATTAGGCGCACCATTCTGATGCCACCCGGACACATTACGTCCGTGCATGCGAACCAGTGTCATCTCGGAATCCGTCGCCTGTGGCACGATGGGGATAGAACCTAGACCTGCCTGAGGTTCGTCACAGACGCTGTGAATCCAGCCTTGCTCTTTCAGGAACGAAAGCGTCCGCTCGCGCATGTCACCTTCATACCAAGTACGATGACGGAATTCCAGGGCACACGGAATGCCCTCCATTCGAAGTTTTACTTCACGAAGCACTTTCACGTTGTCCTTATTGCACTCAAACCAAGGCGGATATTGAAACAAGGCTGCCTGCATCTTGCCGGCTTCAATGACCGGTTCCAGTGATTCCCGAAAAGCCTTATACATCTCCGACGTGCTGGTGAAGTATGGTTTGCCTCGCAGATGTCCGGTCATTCCCTGATAGGCTTTGATGATAAAAGCAAAGGATTCGGGCGTCTCGGCAGCCCACCGTGCCATTCGATCCCGCGGCTGAACGGCGTAGAAAGAACTATCCACCTCCACGGTGGAGAAGTACTGTCCGTATAGACTGAGTTTGTCTTTGGCTTTGGTACGGTTTGGATAGAGATCTTCCTGATCCCCCCATCCGGTAAGTCCGATGCGAATCATAAGAACACCTCCTGTTGCTTTTTGAACAACCTCTTATTAATTAACCGATTTGCAGGCATATGTCTAACATTATATCGTGTGCATTTTGGCTCTTCAATGTTGGAAAATTACTGGAATTTTTTGAGTTTGCAGAATAAAGACGTTACAATACATTAAAGCTAGTGGAAATGATCAGGCTTGTACAACAGTGACTATAGATAGAGAGCCAGTGACCAAGTGGAGGGCGAGAATGGATGACGGAATGGTATAAAAAGAGTTTTGGAGAAGATTATCTTCTCGTATACAAGCACCGGGATGTGCAGGGTGCCCATCAGGAAGTACATAAAATGATCAATTGGTTGAAGCTTGAGCCCAATGCTGAAGTATTGGATCTATGCTGCGGTATGGGACGTCACTCCATGGCACTTGCTGATGCAGGATTGCGAGTGACCGGAGTTGATCTGTCCGATGTGCTTCTACATGAAGCGCGCCTAATGGACACCGAACACCGAGTATCGTGGTGTCATGCGGACATGCGTGAACTGCCGCTGAAAGGTGGCTTCGACGCTGTAGTTAATCTGTTCACATCGTTTGGTTATTTCCTGGAGGACGGAGAACAACTGAAAGTATTACGTGCCATTCATCGCATGCTTCGCCCGGGTGGCAGCTATATTATTGATTTTATGAATACGGCTTATGTGACTCGGCATCTGGTACCGCACTCCGTCCGAGAGGATGAAGGACAGCGAATTGAGGAGTTCCGCAAGATTGAGGATGGATTTGTGCAAAAGGAAATTCGCATTACGGATACTGCATCCGGATATGAACCGCGGGTATATCAGGAACGTGTGAAGTTGTATACAAAGGATCAATTGAGTGAGCTGTTAAGTAAAGCTGAACTTCACGTAGATCAGGTACATGGCGGCTATGACGAAGAGAAATATGACGAGCAGACTTCTCCGCGCATGATTTTTGTTGGTCATCGTCCTGTGGAGTGAACAGAGACAGTCTGGAAGGGGGATAACATGAAGCGCACAGAAGAGATGCCCATGACAGAGGGTATACACCGGGTTAAGATCAGCATGTCGTTTCCCTTACGATGGGTGAACAGTTATGTGTTATCAGAATCGGATGGGAAGATAACTATTATAGATCCGGGACCGCGTAATTCGGAAACAGAACAGGAGTGGAGTGAAGCGCTGGCAGATCTCGGCCTGACCTTTAGCGATATTCATCAAATTGTACTCACCCACCATCACCCCGATCATCTTGGGTTGTCGGGTTGGATGCAACAGATGACGGGGGCACCCGTTCGAATGTCCACACGCTCCCGCCAAGAGGCCGACTATATGTGGGGACCTGATTCACGTATTAATACATTATTACCTGATTATTATGAAAGCCACGGAATGCCGGAAGACAAGACTGAGCAGATACATGAACATATGAAGGCATTTACTTCGCAGATCACTCCACTTCCGAATGTCACACCCATTGAAGATGGCGAGTGGCTTAATATGGGCGGGAAACGTTGGGTTGCTGTGGAGACGGGGGGACATGCCCCAGGCCATTTATCCTTTTATGCGCCGGAGTCCATGGAGATTCTGTGCGGAGATGCAGTTTTGCCACAGATTTCACCGAATATTAGTCTGCAACCCGGCAGTGACCCACAGCCATTATTGTCTTATATGGAAGGATTGCAACGTCTCGGGGGGCTAAATGTCAAGCAGGCGTATCCAGGGCATCGGAATCCTTTTGCCCAGTTCACCGAACGGACAGTACAATTGCTCGCTCATCACGAGGAACGTCTTCAGAAGATGACGGAACGAATTCAGGAGTCACCGGCGAATGCTTATGACATCTGTGTGCACATGTTTGGCAATCGGCTGGGTACCCATCAACTGCGGTTTGCCATGAGTGAGACGTTAGCCCATTTGCAGGAGTTAATTCGACGCGAACTAGTGAAGCAAGAGCAGCAACCGGATGGGACGTTCTATTTTCAAATCTAAACGGAATGATGATATCGATATGGAATGATAATACGATCTTATATAGAGGCCCGGGACAGGAAATTCACCTGTTCTGGGCCTTTTTAGCCTCTCTTAACGGTTCATTCATCTATTTTTAAGCCAGCGCGCCTATGATACATCTATGAACTTCGCTAAAGAAAGCAGGGAAGAGCGATGACCAGAAGAAAACGGAATCAATGGAGAAAATGGCAAGCTTCAGCGGCAGCAACGTTGACTGTGGCTGCACTTTTTCAATATGTAAGAACTTCGGATGCCTTTGATGTGGCCTATGCAACAGCAAATGGCACAGATACAAGCGTTACTGCTTCAAGCCAAGTGGATACGCATGATGATGTGATGGATGAATGGATCAACAGTACAACGGACAGCAACAACTGGAACACGCAGGACAATGACAATAATGATAGTCAATATAATGGAACATCCGATAGCACACAAGCAGCTCGGCCAGATCAGAGCTCGAGTAACGAGGGGAATTATTCAGATTCTCAGCGTATCGGGCAAAATAACCAGGGTACAGACTCCGGATACAGCAGTGGCAACTATCAGTCACGTACAGGTGCATCATGAGCCGCACGGAGCAAGTTGCTCGTCCGCTCCGATTTCAATTCCGTGCGATGAACACGGATGTTGAAGTGCAACTGTCAGCTGGGCGGGAAGAAGCTGAACATGCAGCAACCGTGGTGAAGAATTGGTTTGAGACGCAGGAGCAGCGCTTCAGCCGATTTGTTGCAGACAGTGAACTGAATCGTTTGAATGCTTCAACCGGATGGATGCCCATCTCCGCTGCGATGGATGAAGTTTTGAGTTTGGCCTATGGATATATTGGCCTGACCGAAGGGATTTTTCAACCGGGTATCTCGCAGGCTCTTCAGGCTTCGGGATATGATCTAACCTTCGAGAAGGTGCAGCAACGACAATTGAAACGTCCATTAATTGAACGTGTATTGCGAACGAGAACACCTGAATCATCAGGCTGGATGGAAGATCGATATGACCACAGCCGTCCGAGCTGGATTCAGCGGGAAGGTAGCCGGATGGTTCATCTGGACCCCGGAGCTGAGTTGGACTTAGGAGGCATTGTTAAGGGCTGGGCAGTAGAGCGTATCGCAGACTGGTTGCAGCGAACATTGCATATTCCAGCGGGTTTGATTAACGCGGGTGGAGATATTCAAGTATGGGGTTCACCAGACCATTCCCAATGGACCTTGCAAGTAGCAGATCCTTTGCAGAATCAGGGTGCTATGTCGGGAGCGATCCGTTTACAGCGAGGAGCTGTTGCCACTTCGGGTATTTCCCGCAGACAATGGCAGAATACGGATGGAAGCTTTGCACACCACCTCATTGACCCCCGGACGATGGAGCCGGCAGATACGGACGTATTGCAGTGTACCGTTCTGGGACAGCATGCTTCGCAATGCGAGATCATTGCCAAGACGGTATGCATTCTGGGGAGTGCCGAGGCGGTGGGCTGGTTAAACCGACATTACGATCGGCATGACGTCCTGTGGATGACACGGGATGGGAGTAATTATTTTAGAGGGAATACGGATACGCTTGCTGAGCACTGGCCCGGTTTTGATCCGGATCATCGCTTCAGTCTATTATAAACGAGGACAAGTCTAACAGATATGGGGGAGCCGGTTATGGCACAATGGATTGTAGATTACCTGCCAACGTGGAATATCATTCGAATTAGTGGAATTGCTGCTTATGTGTTGCTCTTTGCCGGTGTGTTTCTGGGTATTGCGCAAGGGATGCCTATGGCCAAAGGCAAACCAAAAGCAGCCATGTTCAAATGGCATACCCGAACGACCTGGCTCGCCTTCGGACTTGGACTCGTGCACGCATTAACGTTATATATTGATCATTACAGCCCATTTACCTGGGGAGAACTTCTGATTCCTTTTACCGCCTCCGTACATCCGATCGGCAGTGGTCTGGGAACGTTAGCCTTCTACGGATTAGTGATTGTCCTGTTATCCAGTGATCTGCGGAACAAGCTGGGCCGTAAATGGTGGTTCATGTTCCACATGTTGTCCTATCCGGTGTTCATTGGTCTGCTGGTTCACGGCATGGTTACCGGAACGGATTCTGGCAACATCATCATGCGGATGATATATGTATTTACCGGACTCAGCATTCTCGGTATCACCGTGCTACGTGGCATGTTGCGAGAGCGTAAAGGCCCGGAAATCACGATTGGACCGAAACGTGCAACATCTGGTTCACCTTCCGAGCAGAATTGGGTTGAAGGTTTTGGTTTGGTGGGAACGGTACGACCTAAACATCTGAAATAATAAAATGTGGATTATCCAATATGTATCGTTACATATGCAAAAAAGCGGCCATCAGGCCGCTTTTTCCATGAACAGTTATTTTATTGAACAGTCATTTCACGAAGCATCCATACACATGTCCAATGTTCCACATGGCTTCATTTATGAAACGATTTACGCATTATACGGCGTCATCACTAACAGGTTTTTCTCCCAGTGCTTCTTCAAGCTCGGATTGTTTGCGATGGGCGATCCGACTGCTCGCTGCTGATGCAATCGCACCGACAATATCATCGAAGAACGTGTGGACAGGGCCCAGGCTCTTGTCATTCAGTCGTTCAAGCACCCCTGGTTTCAGCTTGTCCACATAACCATAATTCGTAAATCCAATGCTGCCATATACATTGACGATGGAGAATGCCAAAATCTCATCCACGCCATACAATCCTTCATCGTTCTCAATCATCTCCTGCAAAGGAGATATGAGCTGCCCCTGTTCTGCCAGAATATCAAGCTGAATTCCGGTCAAAACAGCGTTCTGTACCTCACGTTTACGGAGAACCATCTCCACATTTTCGATACATTCTTCCATCGTAAGACCTGGATAATATTTTTGTTGCAATAACATGACCAGCTCTGCGATCTCAGGGATCGTGACGCCCCGCTTATGCAGCCATTCCCTTGTTGCCTCCGCCACCTTGCGGCTATTCAGGCTGTAAGGGATTTTTTCTTGCTCAGGATGTTCCATGGGCGATTCCTCCTCTGAAGTTAGCAATGTCCCTACTCTTGCTTCCTAATACGTTATTAACCTGGTTTACGTTTCTTTAAGATAATAAAATTATAAGTTTCAGTGAAGTTGAACAATTCGATTAACACATGAAAAATTTCAGCTAAAAACGGTCTGCCTTCCGTGAAAGTGCGTTGATAGACATTTTTCTTATTATCTTTTAGTTATTTTTTGGACAAAGGCTCGTATACATGGTAGTACAAACTGTAAAAATGATGAGGGGGAACGTGATCATGAGAAAGATCCATTCTTTGCGTACGGTATCGGCAGCAGCGCTGCTGAGTATTCCTATGGTATTGTCAGGCTGCGGCATGTTTGGAGCACAGTCTTCCGAAGCTGTTGATCCACCACCGCCCATCCAGGAAGCAGCTATGATTCAAGCGGCCGAAGGGAATGGAGCACTCGCAATGCTCCCGTTAACGACGGTATATCTGCAAGACCAGCAGGGGCTGCTCGCTCCGGTATCCCTGACACTTCCTTCTGGAACAGACGCAAGCAGTCCAAAGACAGCTCTGGATACACTTGTCACAGGCGGGGCCTATGCGGGTATGTTGCCTGAAGGATTCCAGGGCGTTCTCCCGCAGGGAACGGTTGTGCAGAATGTAACGATTCACGCGGATGACAAGCTGGCGGTCGTTGAGTTCTCGGGTAATTTTGCCAAGTATGATGCAAAGGAAGAACGGAAAATGCTAGAAGCTGTCACGTGGACATTGACGGGAACACCTGATGTGGAGAATGTGCAGATCTGGGTGGATGGCAAAAAGTTAACACAAATGCCTGTGAACAGCACGCCGTTGCCTGAACCGCTGAATCGGGCTGTGGGAATCAATCTGGATCTGGGTGATACGTTTGTGACCAACAGCAGCCCGGTAACGGTCTATTTCTCCGCTGCTTCGCCAGCGGGCATCCAATATTATGTTCCAGTGACACGTCTGGTTACACCTGGTGAAGATCGGGTGCAGGCAGCATTGAACGAACTGATCAAAGGACCTGACAAAGGCGGAGAACTGGAAGAGGTCATGACAGGCGGAACGGAGCTGCAATCGGTCAAAACAGCAGAGGATGGCACGGTCACGGTTGCCTTGAAAGATGATATGTTTGCCGAAGGGGATATCGTGCCAAGCGAGCTGTTACAATCTGTCGTATTAACCACTGCGGAGAACACAGCCAGCAAGGATGCCAAAGTACAGATCGAGTGGAACGGCCAAAAAACGGTCATGGGTGACGACAACAGGGATTACAGTGCGCCGGTTTCCAAGCCTGAATATATCAACGAAATTCCGATTTAATGAGCAAGGAATGCTTAAGGATGCTTTTAACCGAACTCTTTGGTAAAATATAAGGGATTAGTAAAAATACGTGTTCAAAAAGATCGGTTTTCAGTACCGAGAAGATGGGATGAAGCTAGAAATGGAGTAGCGGAGCGTAGGCAAACTACGTGAGCAACGGACATTTCGGCTGAATTCCATATTCGATGCTGATGATGCCTTAAGGCATTTTACGTAATCAAAAGCGAGCTTTTTGAACAATCTCTAAAAGTGTGAATAAGTTCAACATTACAGGATGCTTAAGTCGTAGGAGGCAGAAAATATGAGATCAAACGGACGAACCAGCGAACAGCTGCGCCCGCTGAATTTAACAGTGAACACGAATAAATACGCCGAGGGCTCTGTACTGATTGAAGTTGGAGATACAAAGGTGATCTGTACAGCTACAGTAGAGGAACGTGTACCTCCCTTTATGAAAGGGCAGGGTAAAGGCTGGGTAACAGCTGAATATTCCATGTTGCCACGTGCAACACATACCCGGAACCAACGTGAAGCCAATCGTGGCAAATTAACTGGACGCACCATGGAAATCCAGCGTCTGATTGGTCGGGCACTGCGCTCGGTAGTTAATCTGCAGGCTCTTGGTGAGCGTACGATTACCTTGGACTGTGATGTTATTCAAGCTGACGGAGGCACACGCACAACGTCCATAACCGGTGCGTTTGTAGCGCTGGCGCTTGCCGTGAACAAGATCTCCCAACAGCACAAACTGCAAGTGTTCCCGATTACGGATTTCATTGCCGCAGTAAGTGTGGGTGTTGTGGGTGAACAGCCTGTACTGGATCTGAACTATGATGAAGATTCCAAAGCCAAGGTAGACATGAATCTGGTGATGACAGGTGGCGGTAAATACGTCGAGCTTCAGGGAACAGGTGAGGAAGCACCATTTGATCGCCGTGAGCTGAACGCCATGTTGGAACTGGGCGAACAGGGAATTCTGGAAATGATCGAGCGTCAAAAAGAAGTGCTTGGACCGATTGCGCTCAAGATCGGCGCGCGTGGATTAGGGGAAGCCTAAGATGAGTTTGGACAGCCCAATCCTCATTGTTGCAACCCGCAATGCGGGTAAAGTCCGTGAATTCGCTCATGCTTTCGCACCGCTTGGCAAAGAGGTTAAGAGCATGTTTGACTATCCGGAGCTGCCGGATGTCGTAGAAGATGGCGTAACGTTTGCGGAGAATGCCTGGAAGAAAGCCAAAGCGGTTGGTGATGCGCTTGGTTTGCCCGTTCTGGCAGATGATTCAGGTTTATGTGTAGACCTGTTGGATGGTGAGCCGGGAGTATATTCAGCGAGATATGCAGGCGAAGGAGCAACGGATGCACAGAATAATGCGAAGTTGCTGGAGACGCTGGAATCGTTGAAATCCGGTGAGGACACCGAGCAGCCGCTACTAAGTCCGGCTCGTTTCGTTTGTGCGCTGGTCCTGTACGATCCGACAACAGGTGATAAGTATGAATCAGAAGGCACTGCGGAAGGCTGGATTACGGCTCAAGCTGCAGGTGCTGGCGGTTTTGGATATGACCCACTCTTCTATGTACCTGAATACGAGATGACGATGGCAGAGCTGACGCTTGAGCAAAAACAGGCGATTAGTCACCGTGGTCATGCGCTGAGAGCGCTTGTATCCAGACTTGAAGGCTAAGACTAAATGAAACATCTTGATTTAACTTCATGATATGTGAACATCAAAGCGTTAATGGAAGGACAGAAGCATTCCGATGGGATGCTTCATCCGCCATTAACGCTTTTTCTATGAAATGAAGTGTTTGATCGGGTTCGGTGAAGGTCCATCCATATACCTAATTAAAGATAGCTATTTCTGCGACTACATATCAGAACGTATGTTCTTGTACCTACATGAGAAATGGTTTACATTGCACGATTGGGAATCTCATTGGGACTGGAGTTGGAAGAAGTTGCAAGCCTTGTGTGGTATGGGTTAACATTCAAACTAATGAATCACATATGAACCTTAAACGGAGGGATCTACTCATGCAAGAAGTGAAGCTTGTTGTATCTTACGATGATTATGAGGACGGCATTCGTATGGAAAAATTAATTAAGGAACTGGCAGCTAAACCGGAGGCTAGCTCATTGGAAAGTCTGGTCATCGGAGATTGGGGACAGGCTTATGAAAATTCGCCTGACGAGTTCATAGGTACGCTTGTCGAGTCTGCTCCAAGCTTTCCGTCACTGAAGAAACTGTTTATTGGAGATATGGGATTCGAAGAATGTGAAGTATCGTGGATTATCCAGACAAATCTCACACCACTGTTAGGTGCCTTTCCAGAATTAAAATCATTCTCTGTAATGGGCAGTAGCGGCCTCAGTCTGGAACCACTCCAGCATGCCAAGCTTGAAGAATTGATTATTATATGTGGTGGTCTCCCGAAAGAAGTGTTATCTTCAATCAACCATGCCAAGTTGCCTGAATTGCTTAAATTGGAACTGTACCTGGGTGTGGATAATTATGGTTTCAATGGATCACTTGAAGATGTACTCCCTTTGTTAGAAAAAGGATTATTTCCAAGGCTGGTTTACTTGGGTCTGAAAGACAGTGAAATTCAGGATGAGATTGCCAAAGCAGCAGCTGATGCGCCTATTCTGGATCAACTTGAAGTACTGGATCTATCGCAAGGAACGTTGTCCGATGAAGGGGCTGAAGCGTTACTTGCCAGTGACAAAATAAAGAAACTGAAACATCTTGATCTAAGTTACCATTACATGACCAATGAAATGATCAGTCGCTGGAACCGATCGGGTATATCTGTAGATGTTAGCGACCAGCAACAGAGTGATGAGGATGACTGGCGCTATCCATCGTTAACGGAATAGTCGATGTCAGGCGTAAAGGAAATGAATGAAAGCCTGCACCAGCCAATAGATGTACCTGATCTAACGCAAGATCAGCCCTTTTTATTGATCGGAAACCCTGATAACCGACGAACACAAGGGCTGCAAGAGGCTAGGCATAGATTGGGTTTGAAACCTGCGGTTGTACTGCCATATGCTCAATTGCTGCAGAATTGGAGACACGGACGAACCATCGCTGATACAGTAGATTTCAATCTGCCTGTACCCCTGATTCGGATTGATGCTCCTGGTGAGGATTGGGACGTGGAGCGTGAACTACTGTTCCTTGGAGCTATGAATGATTCGTCAACATTAACGGCTGGGATGGGTACAGAAGCATTTTCCGCAGAACAGGCACTTGCGCTGGAACAGGAGTGGGGAAGAATCTACGCTCCCGCCCAGTGGTTTCGTGGCTGGAAAGCATGTTTGGATCGAATCGGCCGTGAGTCTCGGGAGATATGGTCTGAAGTCCGATTCATGAATGATCCCGCCGATATCCAATTGATGTTTGACAAGAGAACATGTCAGCAGCATCTATCTTCACATGGAGTTGATGTACCTCCGGCGCTGCAATTTTCGCAGCCAATCCGCGATTATATGGACCTGCGTAGCTCAATGAAGTCTGCCGAGATGCATCGTGTGTTTGTGAAGCTTGCGTACGGCTCCGGGGCTTCAGGAGTTGTTGCCTATCAAGTCAATCCCCGAACGGGTGATGAAATTGCTGTAACAACGATGGGAATGGAACAGTCGCGGGGCAAGACGATTTTCTTCAATGAAGGACGTCTACGCAAGTATACCCGCAGTGAAGAGATTGCTACGCTGATGAACTGGTTATGTGTAGAAGGTGCACAGATTGAACGATGGATGCCCAAAGCCACGCTTGATCAGCGGGCCTATGATATTCGCCAACTGGTTGCAGGTGGACAGGCAGGTCATGCGATTATGCGGTTGAGCCATACGCCAATTACCAATCTGCATCTGCGTAATGAACGTATGCTGCCTGCTGAAGCAGGCCTGGATGAACAGCGGATGTCGCTGATACGGTTGGCAGCGCAAGCAGCCATGTCTGCATTTCCCAACTCGTGGTCAGCCGGGATTGATGTGCTGCTTACTAGTGGTTCGAATCTGCGTGCCTATGTGCTGGATGTGAATCCATTTGGAGATCTGTTATACAGGGTTGAGCATCATGGCCTCGGAACCTATGAGTGGGAAATGGAACTTTTACGAAAGGAGGAGCCTATTCAACATGCCTGATATGAACACCATTGTGGGCTCCCATGATCTGTTAATGATTACGCTGGATACGTTACGCTATGACGTAGCCAAGCTGGAAGAGGAGAACTGTCCTAATCTGTGTGGTTCGGGTCCGTGGGAGAAGCGTCATACCCCAGGCAGTTTTACATATGCGGCACACCATGCTTTTTTTGGTGGTTTTATGCCGACTCCTGCCAATACAGATAAGGCATCTCATGTAAGGCTATTTCATTCCCGGAATACCGGACTCAAAACACATCCGCACACCTGGCTGTTTGATACACCGGATATCGTATCCGGGTTCGCAGCTGAAGGTTACCGTACCATCTGTATTGGCGGCGTCATCTTTTTTACGAAAAAAAATCCGCTTGCAAAAGTATTGCCCGGTTATTTCCAACAGAGCTACTGGAGAATGAACTTTGGGGTAACCAACCCCAAATCAACAGAGCATCAGGTACAGCATGCATTAAAGTTGCTTGAACAGACAGCGCCGGATGAAAAGATATTTATGTTTTTGAACGTGTCTGCCATTCATGGACCCAATCGTTACTTTGTAGAAGGAGCGAAGGAGGATTCGGTGGAGACTCAGAGAGCTGCACTTCGATATGTAGATGAGGCTCTTGGACCATTGTTCGAGGCGGTGCGAAAACGCGCCCGGCCTGCGTATTGCCTAGCTTTTTCCGATCATGGTACAGCTTACGGTGAAGACGGGTATCAAGGACACCGGCTTGCACATGATGTCGTCTGGACGGTGCCTTACCGTGAATTTTTAGTATAGAATGTATTGATCTTATGAGGACAACAACCGGAGACAGGAGGAAACCGATGGAGAAACATATACAACATACAACAACAGGCCATTCCACACAGTCCGGATCCAATATAGCTACAAGTCTCAGTGAAGTACTGGCATTCCCTTATCGTTCTTACTTATACTCGTACCCACACAAGACAGCCTATCGGGAGCTTGACCCACCACTGCCGTTAGGGCCACTGTGGGAACGAGAAAATACCGATACGTATTTTTTATATATGCATATTCCCTTTTGTGCTGCTCGTTGCGGATTCTGTAATCTGTTCACACTGCCGGATCGACGGGATGATACGCATGAACGCTATGTAGATGCGCTGGAACGTCAGGCGAAGCAGTGGGCACCTATTACATCTCGAAGACCGTATTCGCGGTTCGCGATTGGTGGGGGAACGCCTACATTATTAAATGAGGTTCAGTTGAATCGTCTGTTTGATATTGCTGAACATGTGATGGGGCTGGACCCTGCGCAAGCATCGATTTCGGTGGAAACGTCGCCGGATACCGTTACGGAAGCCAAGCTGGCCATCATGAAGGAACGAAGTGTGGATCGTGTCAGTATGGGCATCCAGAGTTTTATTGAAGCTGAAGCATCTGCCATCTATCGTCCACAAAAACCGCAGGAAGTTGAACGAGCGCTTGAGAAGCTTACTCGGTATGATTTCCCATTGTTAAATCTGGATCTGATCTATGGTTTGCCGGGTCAAACGGTGGAATCGTGGATATATTCACTGGAAAGAGTTCTGGCCTACGAACCGGGCGAAATCTTTATCTATCCCTTGTATACACGGGAAAATACAATCGTGAAACCTGATGATATTCGACGTCAGGGACCTGATATTCGGATGGAACTGTATAAAGCTGCACGTGAGACTTTAAAAAGTAAAGGTTATGTGCAATATTCCATGCGCAGATTTGCCAAAGAACAGTCGTCCTCGAAAGCACTTCTGCCATACAGCTGTCAGGAGGAAGGCATGGTTGGTCTGGGGTGTGGCGCACGCTCTTATACGAGTGAAGTACATTATGCTTCCAAGTATGGCGTGAGTTACAAGGCCACACAGAGCATCATTGCCGATTATGTGGCAACCGAGCGCTACGATGTGGCGGATTATGGCATCGTGTTAAGCCGTGAGGAACAGAGACGTCGCTTTATTCTGAAAGCCTTGCTGCATCGGGAGGGATTGACGTTGTCTGACTACCAACAACGCTTTGGTACCGATGTGATGTCCGACTATGTCTGGTTGGCTGAACTGTTGACAGAGGGCATGGCGGAGTTGGAGAGTGATGAGGACAAGCAGGTGCTGCGTCTGACAGAAGAAGGACTGGGTTACTCCGATGCGATTGGAGATTGGCTTATATCTGCCGAAATTCGTGAACAGATGGAAGGGTTTGTTTTCTCATGAGAGCGACTTTGTATTATCGGGGGAAGTTGTCTTCCTGTAATTACGACTGTCCATACTGCCCTTTTAGCAAAACCGTGGATTCCAAAGAGACGTTGGAAGTGGATGAACAACAGTTGCGTCAATTTGTGAATTGGGTCAGGGAGCAAGAGAGTGCTGGGCATCAATTTTCGATTTTCTTCAATCCCTATGGTGAAGCTTTGGTGCGTCGGTGGTACCGGGAAGCGATGGTTGAGCTGTCACATATGCCACATGTGGATAAGGTTGCAATTCAAACCAACCTGTCCGTCAAACTGGATTGGGCGAGGGAGTTGGATGCGAATAAAGCGGCCTTTTGGGCGACGTATCATCCTCGTGAGACAAAAGAGGCTTCTTTTGTTAAACAATGTCTGACCTTGCGTCAGATGGGACTTGCTTTTAGTGTCGGTACTGTCGGACTCCGTAGTGCTTTCCCCGCAATTGAGTCCATGAGACAGGCTTTGCCGGATGATGTGTATATGTGGGTTAATGCCTTCAAAGATCGGCCCAAGTATTACACGCCGGAAGAGATTCAGTTTTTACGTGGGCTTGATCCGCTTTTTGAAGGTAATCTGCAGGATTATGAGAGCTTGGGCAAACGATGTGCTGCCGGTTCGGAAGTATTTTATATACAGGGGTCCGGGCATGTGAAGAGATGTTACAAGGATCGACGAATCATTGGACATCTATATCGCGATGGTTTGCAGGCTTTGTCTGAGGATCGGCCCTGTCGCATGAAAAAATGTGGCTGTTACATCGGTTATATCCATATGGAGGATTCCCCGTTCAGGGAAACGTTTGGCAGCGGGCTGCTTGAACGTAATCCGGTATTGATTCGTTGACCGGCATTTCATATTTAGCTATTCCACTGGGGAGCTGGAATAGGTTTATCCGTTTCTAAACCACATATCAGCGTAACTTCAAACGCATCTTTTAGTATAGGCAGGATCAGACCTTTGGTTTGGACTTGCCTTCTGGAAGGTGTTTTTTTGTTTTACCGGACTAGAGTTAGTGTTTGTGTTCTTTATTGAAAGGGCCTTGACAATTTTGAAAAATAATATTTTTAAGTTTATGATTCAAATTTTATATTTTATGGGTTAGTATGAATAGGAAAAAAGACCCTGTTACGAATAGTATTTGTACATATAATCGCGAATTATATTTTTAATTGGGTCTAAAGTCTCAATTTAATTGAAAGGAGGGTGGAGGTAGGAAGCATCATGCACGTTATCTGAATTTTCGGGGGAGTACACATGAAAAAAATCTCAATTAGCCGTAAATTACTTATGGGTTTCTCATCTGTGCTGTTATTATTGGTGGCTATAACGGTTATAACATATACGCAGTTTATAGCCGTTGAGAAAACGTATACAGAATTAATTAATGATAGAACAAGCAAACTATTACTCATTAAAAATATGTCGATTGATCTTAAATCACAGCAGATTGCTTTGAGAAATTATATTCTGGAAGACAGTGCGGAGAACGAACAGGCATTTAATAAAGCTTATGAAGATTACATAGCATTAAATGAAGAATTAAAATCATCAGTTTCAAGTTCAAAGATGAAAGATTACCTTTCACGATCGGATGAAGCGATGAGCCAATATTATGAACTTGCGCAGCAGATTATGACATTGACAAGACAGGGGAATAACAGTGAAATCTCAAGATTACTGAAGGATACAGCCCCAAGTCTGATCTCTGAATTTGAAGGCATTGTGGAAGGAATGGAAACGCATCAACAAGATGCCATGAACTCAGGCGTTGTGGAGGCTAATCTTCAGATTGTGCAGGTCCTTAGGTGGATTGCAATTATTGGAGTGGCTTCTCTTCTAATCGGGGCACTTGTGGCGTATGTCATTGGCAGAATGGTATCCTTGCCTGTTGCTGCTATTGCCCAATCCGCGAGCCGGATTGCAGACGGAGATCTGACTGGTGAGCCTATTGTGGTCCGTAACAAGGATGAGATTGGTGATCTCGCCCAAGCCTTTAACATCATGTCTGCCAATTTGCGTACACTCATTCATCAGGTAGGAGACAGTGCAGAACGGGTAGTTGCCTCTTCAGAGGAGTTGACGGCAAGCACCGAACAGACAGTAACCGCCACAGAGCAAGTGGCCATCACAATGGGTGAGATTGCAACAGGTATGGATACACAGGTTCGAATGGCGAGTGATGGATTCCAGACGATGAATGAGTTAACGACAGGCTTTCAACAAGTTACGGAGAACACACTCCATATGTCTGAAGAAGCTACCAAAGTCTCCGTAAAAACAATATCGGGTAGCGAGTCAGTTCAGTCTGCGATAGGTCAAATGAATTCTATACAAGGGACGGTGTCGAATCTGTCGGTCGTGATCCAGGAACTGAGCAGACACTCTCAGGATATTGTGAAAATGGTGGACAGCATCTCGGAAATATCAGCACAGACGAATCTCCTATCCCTTAATGCTGCTATTGAGGCTGCACGAGCTGGCGAACAGGGAAGAGGGTTTCAGGTTGTTGCTACAGAGGTTCGGAAGCTGTCTGAGCAGTCTGCGCTTTCTGCTAATCAAATTGTTCCATTGGTGGCATCGATTGAGAAGGGAATGCGAAATGCTGCTGAATCTATGGTGGTTGTATCCGCAGAGGTTCAAGAGGGGATTACACTTGTTCACCAGGCGGGAGCCACATTTGATGAAATTCGTGAGGCGGTTGGGGGCGTAGCGGGGCAAACACAGGAAGTCTCTGCTTCAATTGAGCAAATGTCAACAGGGGTAGAACAGATTAATAGGTCTATGAAAACAATCATGGAAGTGACCGAAACGGGGGCCGCCGGAACAGAAGAAGTGAGTGCATCTTCTGAGGAGCAGTTGTCTGCGATGCAGGAGATTGCTTCCGCAGCCAATGATCTCTCCTTGATGGCAGAACAGTTGCAACAGACCGTCAGTCGTTTCAAAGTGCAATAAATTGAACTGAGTGGAATGTGGATGAAGAACGAGCGCATACGTACAGAGATTCTTATAAAAAAGTAATAAAAGGGTGTCCAAACACAGTAGTTACTGTTTGGGCACCCTTAAATAATTCATCATGTTGAATCAATGCATAACATGATCTTAACGAATAGCGACTTTATATGTCCGCAACCAGGTATTGATCTGAGTCAGATATGCAAATAACTGTGGCCCAGACATTAACTGTCCGAACCAGGGAAGATTGGAAGCTGCATCTGGTGAAGACGCAAGATTGCGGATCTGAGTTTTGTCGATCAAAGGCAAAATCGGCGAAGTGGGATCATCCAGGATATCAAGTACCTGCTGTTTGACCGCGGCCAGATATTGCGGATTATGTGTTTTCGGATACGGACTCTTTTTGCGATATAACACATCGTCAGGCAGGACACCTTCGAGTGCTTTACGCAGAATACCTTTTTCCCGTCCGCCCGTTATTTTCATTTCCCAAGGGATGTTAAACACATACTGGATCAGACGATGGTCACAGTAAGGTACCCGCACTTCCAGTCCTGCCCCCATGCTCATCCGGTCTTTGCGATCCAGAAGTGTAGGCATGAAACGTGTAATATTCAGGTAGGACATCACCCGCATTTGTGCAGCTTTACCTGTTTCCCCATCCAACAGAGGCACTTCAGCCACTGCATCCGAATAGCGGTCTGCCAAATAATCGAGTGGCCGAATCCATTCCCGAATATCCGGGGATAACAACGCTGCTCGCATATCAGGTGCTACAGACCACGGAAACGTACCGGAGTTCAGCATATCTTCTCGATGGAACCAGGGGTAACCGCCAAACACTTCATCCGCTGCTTCGCCTGAAATGGCAACGGTGGCCCCTTTTTTGATTTCTTTACAGAACAAATAGAGCGAGGAGTCTACATCTGCCATACCTGGCAGATCCCTGACTAACATGGCCTGTGTCAGTGCATGAATCAGTTCTCCGTTCTCAATTTCAATCCAGTGATGGTCGGTCTTGAGTTCATCCACCATTCGCTTAATCCAGGGTCCATCTGCACCCGGCTGAAAGGAATGCGCCTGGAAATGCTTGGCGTTATCCACATAATCGACAGAATACGTACTGATTTGGCCTTGCCCGGTTCGCTTGTAATAATCAACGGCTAATGCAGACAAGGCGCTGGAGTCCAGTCCTCCTGATAAAAGAGAGCATACTGGAACATCCGAAGCCAACTGGCGCTCCAGTGTATCTTGCAAGAGAGAGCGTACCTCTGCTGCCGTCTCTTCCAGGTTATGTTCGTGGTTCTGGCTTTCCAGTTTCCAGTAGGCATAGGTTCGGATACCGTTTCGGTTATAGATCAGCGCGTGCGCAGGCTTGAGTTCGCTTAGTGAAGAGTATACGCCGTGTCCTGGTGTCCGTGCAGGCCCTACGATAAACACTTCGGCCAATCCTTCTGGGCCAACAGCGGCTTCCACATCAGGGTGAATAAGCAGAGCTTTGGGCTCTGAACCAAATACGAGAGTGTCTTTGTTATTACTGTAGAACAGAGGTTTCACGCCAAGGCGATCTCTTGCGATAAAAACTTGTTCGCGTCCCCCATCCCATATGGCAAAAGCAAAAATACCGTTAAACCGGTCAACACATACCGGTCCCCACTCAATATAAGAGGCGAGCAACACTTCCGTATCACATTGCGTGCGGAACTGATGCCCCCGCTGGAGCAATTCCTTTTTCAACTCGGGTGCATTGTATAGTTCTCCGTTATACACGACGGTATAGGAGGTATCTCCCTGTAACGCATGCATGGGCTGTGCGCCGTTCTCGGGGTCCATTACACTAAGACGCCGATGTCCAAAGGCACAAGGATTGGAGATCCATGTACCTGAAGCGTCGGGCCCCCGGTTCGACAAGCTATCCGTCATACGGACCAGCAGCTCTGATTCCTGGGTCAAATCCCGATTCCACTGTATGAAGCCGGTAATACCGCACATGGTTTGTTCATCCTTTCTTGGTCGAGTCATTCATCCGTATGGTTGCTTAGTTACTGGCAACCAGCAAATGTTGTCTTTTCGTCAGAGGTCGTAACAAATATATGCCGAAAGCAGGCATAAAATGTCTGTCCTCTTCGGAAACTAGTTCTAGGGACAACGGCCTCAACATGCCTGTGAAGGAGAGAACATGCAATGGACAGTATGAAGTATTATGTGTCTGTCATGGGCCGCTCCGTTATTCCGGATCCGTCGGTAACATCATATGAATGGATCATTCAGGCAACGCCGCAGGAAGCGGAGCAATTACTGGGACTGCTGAGCCTCATGCAGGAAAAGGAGGAAGAGGCCTTTCCTGGCATGGTATTCCCATGGCCAGATACACCGGAGGAGTCCGTAAACCGAGCTTATGAAACGGTATTACAACAGGTGTATCGAGAGATTTACCGATTGGGCACACCAGAGACACGATACCAGATTGAACAAAGTACATGATAAGCACAAAGGAAAAGGAGCGCGATGACGAATGTATGCCATTCAAGATGCCAAAATACGCAGATTAACCGAGGTGGATGGATTGTCTTGTGCAGAGGTTGAAGTGCAGCCTGGAAATGCCGGAGATCCGTCGTTACTTGTATACGTGGCTTCAACACAGCCCGGAAATTCGCTGGAAGTTGTTCGGATTGTACGCAATCACTCCGATTCGGCGATCGACTGGTATAACAATAATATGCATACTGCGTTTGAAGAGGCGACAGATACCGCATTTGAGAACAGCGAAGGTATGACAGTAGAAGAAGATAAAGCTCGGTTTCAAAGTGAGTTGTTTTCCTTTGGTTTGCTTGGTCCAACACTTCAGCGTTATCTGATCGGGCAGGCTTAACAGCTAACGCTCCAGCAACACATGTGGCGATAGTGGGATAGAGTTCGATGTTGAGCTATATGTAGATGTGACCTGTTGCTGGTTGCTCTGACTGTATCTGTAACTGGAAAAACCCGCCGTTGTTGAACGGCGGGTTTTGTTATGCGATGGTCAGATCAGGTGGAGATGTGATCAAGCATACTCGCGCAGCACTTGAATCCCTTTAACCACATTGTACACAAAGCTTAATCCGTAAATCACAAAGAATAGAATGACAAACCCAACGGCGGAACCCAGACTATGCGCAGTCACGAAGAAATAAAATAACGGAATGGCAGCGAGAAAGGGGAATACATGTGAGAATAAGGCGCGTTTTGCATGTCCCTCAATGTAATCATCCTTGGCAACAATCCATATAATGATCGGAAACAGGAACGGGGCAAAGAAAATACTGAAATAGGATAGGGCTGATAAAAGCTGTCTCATGACGATTCTCTCCTTCAATGGATCATTGAAATGTATGTATGCAAAAGATTACCCAGCAATTCTGACATTGAAAATGTCTGATGTTAATCTTACTCTAAATGTCCCAATCTCCTCAATATAACCTGGTTCAAGCTATCATATTCTCAAAGGGGCTGAAGTATGAGAATAACACCGAAAAGTACATTTATCGCCTTTGATTACGAATGATGCCTAGTGGCATCATCAACATCGAATATGGAATTCAGCCTAATAAGCATAAGCTTACGAAGTATGTTTCCTTCGGAAACATTGTAGTTGCTCACGTAGTTTGCCTACGCTCCGCTACTCCATTTCTAGCTTCATTCCATCTTCTCGGTACTGAAAACCGGAGTTTTTGAGCGGCTGTTCTTTGAATCATCGGTTGGAACAGGTCTGTGTCGAAGTTGGAATCCACATTT